>ERZ724575.150-NODE-150-length-10687-cov-3.463636_pt1 | contig 10687 bp, 7 predicted proteins | sample MGYA00375869_ERZ724575 | MGnify/ENA primary metagenome ERZ724575 (study PRJEB28725, sample SAMN03264848) | marine sediment metagenome | biome: marine pelagic biome; feature: marine oligotrophic desert; material: marine snow | place: Pacific Ocean:North Pacific... | reverse complement strand
AAACATTCGCTAATTCGCTTTCAAAACGCATAAAAAAATCCGATATCAGAACCTGATATCGGATTTTGAACCGTTAAAAAGATCGGTCAACCGATCGTTAAATTATTTCTTAACTGATCGGCATTACGCCATAAGGGGGGCTTTTTTATTGTTAATTGGGTAGGATGCTCTGACAAATACACAGAGTAGTAGTCATGTATAAAGTTCTTGTTGTTGAAGACAGTTTAACCGTACGTAAAATTGTTAATAAGCTGATTGAGGATAATCCTCACTTTACCTGCGACCTATGCGAAAACTTATCTGAAGCACAACAAGCGCTGGAAAAAAGTCATGATTACCTGGTGGCCATTGTGGATTTAAACCTGCCGGATGCGCCGAATGGGGAGAGCGTAGAACTTGCACTTTCCCATAATGTCCCTACGGTGGTACTAACGGGTAATTTTGACGAATTTACACGTGCTCAATTGCTCGACCAAGGCGTATTAGATTACATAACTAAAGAGTCTCGCTACTCCTACCTACAAGTATTAAAGTTAGTTGATAGATTGCGTAAAAATCTATCTACCAAGGTACTTGTAGTCGAAGACTCTAAAACCAGTCGTAATCATATTTGCAGCTTACTGCGCAAATTTCATTTTCAGGTACATGAAGCCTCTGATGGTCTTGAAGCCCTGCAAGAGCTTGAACGTCATAGAGACATAAGAATGGTCATTGCCGATCACCGTATGCCTAATATGGATGGCTACGAGCTGATTAAAGCCATTCGACACGACCGTCGTTGGCAAGACTTGGTATTTATAGGCTTATCAGCCAATGGTGATAGTGTACTCACCTCTAAATTCATTAAAAGTGGCGCAAACGACTTTTTATCTAAGCCGTTTTATCACGAAGAATTTTATTGCCGCGTGATGCAAAATTTAGAATCACAGGAAATGATTCAAACCATTAGAAATTCAGCGAATTTAGATCCGCTTACCCAGGTTTATAATCGTCGTTATTTAAATGAGCATGGTGAATCGCTTCTTAACCCTAAAACAGGACACGGCAAAGCCATAGTATCGATGATAGATGTCGACAACTTCAAAAGCGTTAATGATAACTTTGGCCACAAAACCGGCGATACCTTGCTAAAGGAATTTGCAACCCTACTCACTCACTTTTTTGCTGATGATCTCATAGTAAGATACGGTGGCGAAGAATTCACTGTCATTTCAGTGGGTGCGAGCAAATCCTTTTTTACGTCTTTATCAGAATTTATGGATGCAGTTCGCTCTACTCAGTTTACTCATCATAAATTAACGATCACTTGCAGTGTGGGAGTGTGTGCTGAACAGCAGTCAAACTTAGATGAACAGCTAGATATCGCTGATAGTCGTTTGTATTGCGCTAAACGGGCAGGAAAAAACCAAATTTTTGCCCGCGACATGCAACTCAAACATGGATAAATTAACCTAAATAGGCAGGTATAAACCAACATATTGCCACGAGTAATATAAAGTAACCTATCAATAGGAATGCAATACTGCGGGTTAAAACTGAATGGTGTTTTATCCGGTTGTTAGGTGTGGCGGTTGTCTTACTGAATGCCTTAGTGTGCCGCCTTGATAGCAAGAGCGCCATTACACTTGCCACGCAAAAACCAATCGCATTCCACCAGAACCAAAAAACAGTGGGCACAAAAAACGCTAGCATGATGTTAGTACCTACGCCTGCAACTAAACCAATATTGACATCTAAGCTTTGCACTCTTACACTCAATATCCCCAGTAAAAACACGGCCAGAACAGGGCCAAAAAATACCGAGCCGACTTTGTTTATCGCTTCAATCACCGTGGGCGCTATTGCACCTGCGTTCAGTGATAAAACTAATGTTATGACTCCCCACGCCACACCAATAATTCTTGCTATTCGTAGGTGACTGTTTTCATCTAAAGTATCCTTATTGAATCGGCTATAAAGCCGTTTGAAGTCCTCTACACTAACCGCGGTCAAAGAGTTTATAGCAGAGCTTAAAGAAGACATAGCAGCAGCAAGAATGGCCACCACTAACAAACCTATTACGCCATGGGGTAGATAATTAAGTATAAAGATTGGCATTAACCAGTCAGGGTTATCTGTAGGAATTTGTGCCAAAAATTCGGCGTCAGAAAAAGCTAAAGTCCCCACAATCAATCCAGATGCGCAGTACAATAAGGTAATAGGAAAACGAAAAATGCCGTTCGCAAACATCATTTTGCGTAGTTCTTTGTCACTTTTGGCAGACAGCGCCCTTTGTGCTTCGGATTGATCGCACCCGTAGTAAGAAGCATAAAGAATGATCCCGCCTAGTACCATAGGGAAAAAGCCGAAACTATCTCCGCTGAACCCCAAAGAAGAAAAATTAACTGCGGTAAGTCTGTCGCTGGGAACCAACTGTAAAAAGCGGTCAAAACCGCCAAGTTGAGTCATTCCCACATACGCACACACCAGCGTGCCTAATATGATGATGACCATTTGAACAGCATCCCCATACACCACCGCTTTCATCCCACCTTGCAGAGAATACAATAGGGTGACCACACCAATAAGAAGAACAGCTTGCCAAGGCGTGATCCCCATAGTGCCTTGAAGAATAATAGACAGTGCATAAATCATAATGCCGGTGGAAAACGCACGGCTAAATTGAAATACAGCACTGATGCACAAGCGGGTAGATACACTAAAGCGGTTTTCTAGATACGCATAGATACTCACAACGCCCGACTTGTACAAGGTAGGTAAAACCGTACCAAGGAGCAATAACATTGCAAGGGGAACAGCCAGTTCATAAGACAACCAAATTAGACCACCTCCTTCGCGAAAGCCCACAAAGGCCGGGGCCGATATAAAGCTTACCGCTGAGAGCTGAGTGGCCATGATAGAGAGCGTGAGGGGTTTCCACCCCAACTCTCGCCCACCGAGAAAGTAGTCTTGTTTAGACGATTGCTTGCGTAGTAGGAAGCCCAGTACAAGCATTCCTGTGAGATAAACAAAAATAACCGTATAATCAAGAATATCCATATAGTACCTGCGTTGGTGTGCATTTACACTACAATGACATAGTTACGAAAGACGTACCTAATGGTTTTATTTGTAACTCCCAATTACATCCAAGACTTACGGGTGGACTCCACCTCAAATAGCACCTTATCAGCTATCGATTGCACATACTTTTGAGGTAAAAACGGCACGGTTACCGAACCAGAAGCCATTACAAAAACAATGGAAGCCAGTTTTCGGCGCTTCATAAAAACACTTTGCTTGACGATAACCTGCTGCACTTTGAAGGGTTCAAAGCACAAGTAATCTATGCCAATACGACCTTGCCGAACATAAATATACTCCCCATCGTAGGCCATACCCCAACGCCACCATTGCAAAGAGAGCATTGCTAATAACACCCCGCCCAGCACCAATGATGCCATCACAATATCCCATTCTGACGCAATAAAGCCGACGGCAAAAAGCCCGATTAGGGGCCAGCTCCATACCATTAACATCCAATGCACAATGAAACGTTTGCTGATAGCGGTAAAATCATGTCGGTGGAGTTTACAGCCTGGCATCACCTCGACAGTAAGCGCAGCCACCTCATCTTCGGTGACAGAGGGCACAATTAACTTATTCGGCGACATTAGCTCTTGAACTTGCTTTCCTACCGTTGTGTTTTGCTCAAAATAGAGATTTACACGCTTAAGTATTTTGTCCAACCAATCTTGCTTGGCTTTAATCATTTGAATACGCGAAGCGCGCATACTGACTTCTTGTTTATTGAGAAGGCCACTTCTACGTATATATCTGTCATCAGATCGCGATAAGGTGAAACCATAAAAGGTGAATAAGGCCCCGCCTACACTTATTAGTGCGAGTACAGCCATTATCATCATCACGATAACCAAGGCATATAACCCAAATTGCCACCATGCAATTGCCTGTTCACCCACCAATTGATTTAACTGTAAGCCTTTTTCTGCCAGCCAAGACGACACCATTGTAATGGCGTCATCATAAAAAGGCGCAGCCACCCCCAGTAAAATCCATACTCTATTGTTAGTAATACCATGAATAACAATATCGCCGATGCTTCGGCGGTTAAGTACCACTTCATCAGCGTCAACATCATGAGATGGCAAGGCCGCGCCGTGATTTGACTGAGGTTCGGTAGCCGCTATTTCGGCATTTTTGTGATGTACGAGAACTTGTCTTCGCAACGCATGGGCGTAATGAAGCGGCACCGCCACTATTCGAGCTTCTTCTCCTGCGCTCCCTGCGGTATCAAGAACCAACAGTGCGTATTTGAACGGACGATAGTAAAAAGGTAAATCTATTTTAACGTTTTGAATGCGCCAAAATGGCAAGTTGGTGTATTTTCGAGAAAAGACACCGCTTTGAATTTCGATATGTTGGTTGTGAACCCGAAAACGATACATTAAAAAGCTGGCCAAGCCGGAGACTGCCATGAGCAATACGAGTGCCGCCCCGCCCACGTAAAGATAATCTTTCATAGGGCCATCCGCTTGATTAAACGTCACGGCCAAAGCAGGCACAACATAAATGAGCCCTTTGGCCATTCCTTTTATATTACTCACCGTGAAATACATAATGGCTATGGTTGCTAACCTTTGCCAATGGCTACCCGTATCTACCTGTACTGAGCTATCGGGCGCGTCTTCCATCATGCGCTGCTCTTCTAACGAGGCCATTACTTTGCACTCACATCTTTATGATCAAGTATGAACTGGCGCAATTGCTCCGCTCTTTCTAGGGGTAAACCGGGTATCTCAAAAGTGTGATATTCGCCGCCGGCAGAGAACACCTGCAACGAGGCTAACTTTGCCAAGCGTATGATTGGTCCTCGCTTAATTTCAACGTGTTGAACCCGTAAAATGGGTTGGCAGGCTTGTTGTCGAAACACCAACCCTTTTTGCAAGCTTAAATCCTGCTCCCGCATACCATACTTAATTTTGACATCGGCAAAGACATGATACACGGCCCACAATATCGCCAGCACAGTAACGCCCATTAACGCGTAGGGGTAAAGGTGAGTTAATTGCTCTGGCACAGAAAAAAAGGGCTGAAACCGAACGGCAGTAAGGATCATTGCAATAATGATGCAGGTCCCTAACGCAACGCCCACATTAATAAGCCGGTATCGAGGCGAGATAGAAAGAAACTGAATATCGGTTAATGTAGGTAAATCTTCGGGCACCAACACATTGTTGGAAAAGTCTTCTATTTTTGCTTCACTGTTCATGTTGGTCATGATTCCCTGTAAACCCCCATTCAAAAGCATGTCATGGGCAAACAAAAACGGGGTGAAATCTCACCCCTTTTATGGAACTTAATCGTCCACCCTTTGTTCATTTAACCAATCATGCAAAGCTTTCATGTCATGTTGAACCGCCATTTGCAGCTCTTCTACCCAGTCATGAACGTTCTCCCACCACGTAGGGTGGTCGCCTTGCTGTATTTGATTTGCTATTCGCTGAACACGGGCTAACCCCACAGAGCCTGCTGCCCCTTTAATTTTATGGGCTTGTGCACAGACTTCTGATTTTTCATCGGCACTTAAACTTAATTGCAGTATTTCCATGTATTCCGGCATTTTCTCTTGGAATACTTTCACGCTTGCGCGCACCATTTCATCCCCTATGGTATCAACTAACATCTGCAATAAGTCCATATCTAAAATGTTACTTAATATTTTGTTAGGCTCAGGGCGCGCGACTTCACCATCTATTTCTAACGGCGCTGGCGGCGCATGAAACAGCTCATTAAACACTTCAATGACCCGCGATTTTTTAATGGGTTTGGCAATAACATCGTCCATGCCATTTTCCAAATACTCATCGCGCTTTTTAATCACGTTGGCTGTTAATGCAACAATGGGCGTTTGCATGACCAAATCTTCTTCAATGAGTGTGCTCGCCACGTCAAAACCGGTCATATCTGGCAATTGAATATCCAGTAAGATCAAATGTTACTGGGTTTCTCTTGCTTTATCGATGGCCTCTTGTCCTGTCATGGCAACATCCACCTTTTGCCCGAGCTTTTCTAGTAACGCTTTAGCTACCATGACATTCAGCTCTATATCTTCAACCAGCAGAATATTAAGGCCTGTGACTTGTAGCTGCGCCACTTGCATGGGACGATTGGAAATTTGAACAGGCAACACTATTTCAAACCGTGTGCCTTTACCCACTGTGCTCGACACATGAATTTCACCGTTCATCAAATCTACCATTTGCTTGCAAATGGCCAATCCGATACCGGTACCTGTTGCAGACTGGTGGTCTGGATGGTCGACCTGATAATACATAGCGAAAATTTTATCGATTTCCGTTTCAGGGATCCCCACGCCTGTGTCTTCAATTAAAAAGGTCACATAGGCTTTGTCGTTATCCGGTTTCGTGGATGAAACCGTTAAACTCACATACCCTTTTTGGGTAAACTTCACCGCGTTAAATAGGATATTCCAGAGAATTTGACGCAACCGAGTCCCATCAATCTCCACTAATCTCGGTAAAGGTTCGTGGAGGGTGGTTTTAAACTCAAGTTGTTTATCCCCAGCCAATAAGCGAATAATACTGCTTAATTCATCGGTAAAGTCTTTTAACGATATGGTTTTTAAACTCAGTTCGAGTTTATCCCTGTCTAATTTGTCCAGGTCGATAATATCGTTGAAGATGTTCCCTAAGGTTATTGCACTGGCATAAATGGTACTCACCCAGTTTAATTGCTCTTCTGTAAGTTCAGTATCACGCAACATACGGCTCAAGTCCACGATACCGTTTAACGGTGTACGAAGTTCGTGACTAATGGTTGCAATAAAACGGGTTTTATCAGTACTGGCTTTGGCAGCGGCGTTTTCAGCCTGTTTGCGTTCAGTCATATCGCGACCAAATGACAATAAACCTAAACGGTTACCCTCTTTATCGAAAAAGGGCACACGCTTCATTTCAAAGTAACGTCGACGGCCGTCAGCAAACCTTAACCATAACTCTTCGGTAATACTGGCATTGGTTTCAAGTACCTCATGATCACTGGCAACAATTTGTCGCGCTAACTCTTCTTCATACACGTCTGTAGGCGTCAGTCCAAGTAACTCTTGTTCAGTTTTGCCTGTCATTAATTCCGCTATGCGGTTACAACCGGCAAATCGCCCCTCTTCATTTCGATAATAGATAAGGTCCGGTGACGCATCGATAATAGAACGTAATAAGGTAGATAAACGGCGAGCCTGAGCTTCTTGTTCAGACTTATCCTGAATTTCCCGCTCAAGGTCTTTAAACACAGACTCGCGCTCTTCTTGCGCTTGCTTGCGTTGCTCTATCTCGTGGTTGAGTTGGCGAATATTGCTTTGCAGCTCACGGTTAAGAAAAACATCTTCTTCACGTAAACGCTCTAATTGGCTTACCACTTCTTTTAAATTGGTGCGGGAGTTTTCCAGTTGCTTTATAAGCTCACTGAAGAAATAGAGTACCCAAGGTGCAGAAAGCATAGTGAGAATAACCGCGCTAATGAAATCATCGGGTTCTACATCACTGCCCATACTGACACGAATAACGTACGAGCCACCAAGGGTAAAGACTAAAGATAAAACAACGAAAAGGATGCTGAGTTTAAGCGTGCCAAACCGTTGTACAAACTGAGCAAACCTAATAGCCCAGGAATCATTGGGTGAGTCTGAATGCATGAACGTCTATTGTTAGGATTATATTCGCCCTATCCTATCAGGGTTTCTCTATTTCGGGAACGTATAGCCGCGTTAGGCTTATTTATTCCGCTTTAACCGTGGCCAAATATTGCTCACTTACCCAACCGGTAGTGGTGCGTTCAACCTTCGCCCATCCCTTTTTAACCTCAATAATTTCAACCTTGTCACCGGCTAGTAAAGGTAGCCCTTGCTTTTCATAGTGTGTACCAGGCCCGCTTCTTACGTTTAACTTACTGGCCCTAACCACTGCCGGTTGCGGTACGTCGAAGGTGTTTATCTGAGTATTTGATTCTGTCACGTCAACGTGTGAGGGCTCGGCATCTCCCAACATGCGAGAACGCAGTTTATCTAATGGAAAAGCGGGGCCAGGATCGACCTTTCTATCAGGCGCTATCTCTTCATGCCCTACAATGCAGGTGATGCCGTATTGGCGACATAATAATTGGCACAAAGAAAACGTACGCATAATTTGCGCCTCGGTATATCGGTGCCAATATCGAGGGGCAGTTTGATTTCGATGTGTGCCTTTGAACACATCACTGCTTTCATAAACACCACCGAACCAGCTGGTATAAAAGCCTTCGCCATTTGGAGTAAGCTCACCTGCATTATCTAATTCAATGCCTAAAGAGTACTGGTTTAGGCTTGTGCGTCCTTGCCAACTGCTTTTCCCCGCATGCCAGCCAATTTTATTAAACGTCAGCATTTGGACAATTTCACCTTGCCGCCCTACCGCTAAATGCGCCGACACTTTGTTATTTGGGTTTGTCATCACATTTACTGACGATGACAAACTACTCCCGGCGGTAAAATGGATAACGATGGTATCGGGAAAACTGTCTTTGAAAGGGCCAGACGTGTTAGATGAAGGCGTGAAAGAAACATCACTCCCTGAAAGGCGATGTTTACTAATAACAAGGTTATCAGCAGAGGCATTATGTTGTAGCGTCGGCATGTTTTTTCCTTTAAACGTTTTTGCACCGACAACATGGATGTTCAGATAAAACTTTTACTCATTCCATTAAGCGCTTTACCACTGTATAATTTTCAATCAATATAGCAGTCAAAGGGTGAAGTTCAAAGTTTACGTTTCTAAATAAAAATACATGACCACCGCCTTGAGATACATAAAACTCGAAATTAAATGAATTTTTATTCATCACACCCAGCCAAATGCGAGTAATTATCATTACGATAAAAAATTTTTATCTACGATTGTTACTGATAACATTTTTATTACAAATCGAATTTAATGTTTATAAGTTACTGTATTAGTTAATTTTATAATTATTTATATCAAATCTTTAAAAGGACATTCATTTTTACGTTTGATTTTAGTTTTCAATGTGGGTATTTTGTACGGCCCGCACAGCAATAATGCATAAAAATGCGGAATTCGACTGGAATCCTCTAATAATAAATAACGACAAGAAAGGCGCGTTAAGCGGGTAATACTGCCGGCTGCTAAAAGACGTCTGAACAATGTTGTGATACGCAAAACCTAGGCGCATCTACACGCAACGCATACCTTACCCAGTCAAAGGTTGAAGGAGTTAAGAGATGAGTTTATATAATCCCAACGATTCCCGGGATAACTGTGGGTTCGGCTTAATCGCCCATACTCATGGAGAAGCCAGTCACGAATTGGTTACCACTGCTATCCACGGCTTAGACCGTATGCAGCACAGAGGCGGTATTGCCGCCGATGGAAAAACCGGTGATGGCTGTGGCTTGTTGCTACAAAAACCGGATGCGTTCTTCCATGCAATCGCCGACGAAAATGGCTGGAAACTCAGCAAAAAGTACGGCGTGGGCATGATTTTCTTAAGTCAGGACCCAGTACTCGCGCAAACATCACGCGAAGTACTAAATGAAGAACTAGAAAAAGAAACCCTGAGTGTAGTCGGCTGGCGCGAAGTGCCTGTTGATCATTCTGTTCTGGGTGAATTGGCCGCGACCGGTGTTCCTCAAATTGAACAAGTGTTTGTGAATGCCCCTGCGGGTTGGCGCAAGCGTGATTTAGAGCGCCGCCTATATATGGTGCGTCGCCGTGTTGAGAAACGCCTAGAAACTGACCCCGACTTTTACGTTGCCTGTTTATCAGGGTTAGTGACTATTTATAAAGGCTTGGTAATGCCGAAAGACTTACCCGCCTTTTATCACGACTTAGCTGATGAACGTATGAAAAGCGCGATATGTGTTTTCCACCAACGTTTCTCAACGAATACACTGCCCCGTTGGCCACTCGCGCAACCCTTCCGTTTTCTTGCTCACAATGGTGAGATAAACACCATTAAGGGTAACCGAGATTGGGCAATGGCCCGTGCCGCTAAGTTTTCAACGCCGCTTATTCCTGACCTTAAAGACGCAGCTCCCTTCGTTAATACAGAAGGCTCTGACTCGTCTTCATTAGATAACATGTTGGAATTGTTCCTTGCGGGCGGTATGGACTTATTCCGTGCCATGCGCTTATTGGTGCCACCAGCGTATCAAAACAACAAAACCATGGACGACGACCTACGTGCATTTTATGAGTTTAACTCTATGCACATGGAACCCTGGGATGGCCCTGCCGGTATCGTTTTAACTAACGGCCGCCATGTAGCTTGTAACCTCGACCGAAACGGTTTACGTCCTGCGCGCTACGTTATCACTAAAAATGGCTTTATTACCCTCGCCTCTGAAATTGGCATCTGGGATTATGAGCAGTCTGATGTGATTGAAAAAGGTCGCGTGGGGCCAGGTGAAATGCTAGCGGTAGATACTTACACCGGCAAAATTTGGCGCTCAACGGAAATTGATGAAGACTTAAAAGCACGCCATCCTTATAAAGAGTGGCTAGACAAGCCTATTCGTCACCTTACGCCCATTGAACAGCTAGACGCGTCACAAATTGGCAAGCGTATGTTCAATGACGACACCATGTCGGTTTATCACAAGCTGTATAACTAC
>ERZ724575.143-NODE-143-length-10924-cov-2.305270_pt1 | contig 10924 bp, 9 predicted proteins | sample MGYA00375869_ERZ724575 | MGnify/ENA primary metagenome ERZ724575 (study PRJEB28725, sample SAMN03264848) | marine sediment metagenome | biome: marine pelagic biome; feature: marine oligotrophic desert; material: marine snow | place: Pacific Ocean:North Pacific... | reverse complement strand
GAAAATGGTAGCTACCGCTTTTTTCTATGGGCATTTCGTATTCGACGTCCGTAGTAAAATCGGGCAACAGCCCCATTTCATCAAGTAGCGCAAATTCGAACTGGCGTAAGGTCACTTCTATGTCGCACTCATCTCGAAGAGACAGCAGCGCATTTTCATAAGCGTTGTGAACGCCATCGCTGGCAAGCCCCGCCGGCATAACGCGATTAGTTAGCTCGTTAACGTACATGGCGCAAAATAACGCCGTGCCCACAAGGTTGATGGAAGGCGAAACGCTTTCAACGTGACGTAAGTTCTTTAACTCTGACTTTCCGCTTAACTGTAAACGTAGATGCTGAAAAGGTTGAAGCAGGCTTTTCTTGTCAGATTTACTGTTCTTCACCCCTTTCGCTACCGCACTAACACGCCCTTCTTCTAGGGTAAAAAAGTCAACAATATAGCTGGTCTCCCTGTAAGGGCGTCTATGCAGTACATAGGCATTTAACCATTCATTATTCATTGTCGCTCACTGTGTGTTAATTGTTGTCGACGTGGTGCCTGTGGCAACGTTAATATCAGCTGCGCTTAATTCGTACCACTTTCATGGTTTCAAACTCAATGTCAGCCACCTCTTCAACATGGCGATAGTAGGTTACGTTCACTCGCGCGCCTTTTAAGCTTTGGTATTGCTGTTTACGCCGATAGATAAAAGGGACTTCAATACCTTCTAGCATAATGGTGTGGCGAATCCAGTCGCTGTCTTTCTCTTCTCGCTGAACGTGGGAAATCACTTTTGCATTGTCGGTTTGATTCAGCTGACTGTGCTTTTCCACCAGCTTTTGTCTTTCGCTTTTCACCTTTGCCCCTTCTTTCCACAACTTTACGCTTATTGCTCGTTAGGCTTATTAGCCACCCGTCTGCGTGTGAACTCGCTCCTGCTAACGCGCTTCTATTTGCTCTACAATAAGTTGCACGGTTTCCTGGCCGCGAAATACGTTGATATCAAGTCGATAGGCAATATGCACGCGTTTGACCATGGCATTCGGCCATGATTTTAAATCAACGTTAAACGCAATAGCATCGACCTCGTTAGCACCGTCACTTTTTAACACCATTTTTAGGTGCTTTTGGCCAACTAAGCGCTGGTCAAGTAATGCAAATTCACCATCGAATAGTGGTGATTCAAAGCCCTGTCCAAAAGGACCTGCTTGACGCAATAAATGCGCAAAGGGTAAACACAGCTCCTTCGATGACAAGTCACCGTCGGAAAGTAAAGCATGATTTCCATCAAGCTTTGCCATGTGTGCTCGCGCAACATCAACAAAAGCCTGCTCGAAGTCTTGAAGCTTAGCTACGGGCAAGCTTAATCCAGCGGCCATGGCATGCCCGCCAAATTTGTCGATAACGCCAGGGTAGCGCGTATTAACTTCATCAAGTACATCGCGAATGTGCACGCCAGGGATTGAGCGTGCCGAACCTTTAATGATCTCGTCGTCTTGATGGGCAAAAGCAATAACAGGCTTAAGATATTTCTCTTTCAAACGCCCTGCCACAATACCAATAACTCCCTGGTGAAAGTCTTCGCGATAAACCACCAGCGCGCTTGGCATATCGCCTTCATCCAGCGCCATTTGCTCTAGCACGGTTTCTGCTTGCGCTTTCATGCCGGTCTCAATTTCACGGCGTTCTTTATTAAGCGCATCGAGTTCCGCAGCGATCATTCGTGCTTGAATGGTTTCATCTTCCAACAAGCACGCAATGCCTTGGGACATGTCGTCTAATCGACCCGCGGCATTAAGCCTTGGCCCAACCACAAAGCCTAAGTCAGTTGAGGTTAAGTGAGCGCAATCGCGATTCGCTACTTCGACCAATGCTTTAATGCCAGGTCGACACTTACCCGCCCGAATGCGCTGAAGGCCTTGATGAACTAAAATTCGGTTATTTTTATCAAGCACTACTACATCGGCCACGGTGCCAACCGCAACAATATCAAGTAGCGACGCTAGGTTTGGTGGCGCTAACCCCGCTCTTTCAAAATGCCCTTGCTGCTGTAGCTCGGCTTTAAGTGCTAGCATGATGTAAAAGGCAACGCCAACCCCAGCCAAATTTTTAGAAGGGAATTCACAGCCAGGTTGGTTAGGGTTTACTATCGCATCAGCAGGAGGTAGAACATCACCTGGCAAATGGTGATCGGTAACAACAACCTGCATTCCCAACGACTTTGCATGGGTTACACCGTCAATACAGGATATACCATTGTCCACCGTGACAATAACTTCTGCCCCTTGCTTCGCAGCTTCATCCACAATAGGCACGCTAAGTCCGTAACCAAAGTCAAAACGATTAGGTACAAGAAAATCAACGTTGTGATAGCCCATGGCTCGAAGCGCCAATATACATACCGATGTACTGGTTGCTCCGTCGGCATCAAAATCGCCCACAATAATAATACGTTTATTTTGCGCAACAGCATTGGCGAGAATTTGCGCGGCCTGCGGCATCCCCTTCAAGACATTGAAGTGTGTTAGTCCTTTTAGACCATTCTCCAAGTCATCTAAATTCGCAATATTACGACCGCGATAAATTCTATCGATAACAGGGTGTAAATCTGAACTTAACGAGGGGCCGGACACTTCGCGGCGAACAATAGGCAAAATCATGAAATACCACTAACCAATACTGTAAATGCAGTTGTCGATGCCAGTTCAAATAGGCTTTAAATAAAAGGACTGGAGTCGGGACACTTGATAATTAGTGCAGATTCCAAGTAAACGCCCGTGTGAACTGCAAAGCAAAAATGTACGAAAAAACGCTAGAAATTATGGGAGCGAATCATACCGCAGAAAACAAAAAAACGCACAAAGCGTGCGTTTTTATCATATATAAGGTTAAGGACTGAATGGCTATTCAGCTTCCTCCAATGCTTTAGCAAGCAACGCCGCTGGCTGATAACCAGGAATCAATGACCCGTCTGGCAGTACGATATTTGGCGTGCCGTTTACGCCTAATTTTTGACCTAACATGTACTGCTCTGCCACTTTATTTTTACAGCTTGCGCTAGCGACGTCGTTACCCGCTTTAGCTTTAGTTAACGCTTTTTGCGGGTCTTTCGCACACCACACCGACACCATATCGTTGTAGTTTTCACTGTTTAACCCAGAACGTGGAAACGCAAGGTAGTGTACCGTAATGCCCGCATCGTTGAGTTCATCAATCTCGTTGTGAAATTTACGGCAATAGCCACATGTAATATCAGTAAATACGCTTATTTCATGCTTTTCGTTTTTGGCCTTAAACGTAATAGACGATGATTCCATCTCTTTTACGCCTTCTTTGCGCAGCCCAGAAAGTGCCAGTTCTGTTTCGTTCCGCATCTCTTCATCAATGTTGAAAACACGGGCCTGAAGCAGATACTGCCCGTTTTCACTTACGTAAAACAAACCGCGGTTTGTTGATACCTGAACCAGCCCTGATACTGGAGAGTCAGCAATGGTTTCTACATCTAACCCTAGCATTGATGTTAATTTATCACGGATAGCCGCTTCATCAGCCGCGTGCGCACTGAGCCCTAATAGAGAACCTGCCGCAACTACACTGGCTAACAATACTTTTTTTACTGCTTTCACTAAATACTCTCCATTTTGCCATTTAAGTTCGCTTGTACTTAATGGCTTAACATACAACTGCTTGAATAGGTATCTTTCCACTTAAAGCAATTGCTAAAAATTTTTTACATTCATAACGTTCAGACCATAAAACTTAGCAAAAAATTGCACGTTAAACGCTAATTTTCTTTTAACCTCAGTACATTTAACGTCAACATTTAAACTCAGCCCCGTTAAAGCACTAACGGAAAATGTATTTTCTAAACGTTTTGCATGGCTCGTATCCTACCATAGACCTTTTTATTTTATATACGTCGTCACTGAGCCTCGTCGTATACAGCCCCCAATTTATAGCATTCTTTATTTGTATATTTAGCCAATTTAGCCACGTGGGTGATGACTTTGGATTAAAGTTTGAAGTCGCTCTGTTGCTACATGGGTGTATATTTGAGTCGTTGACAAATCGCTGTGCCCCAACAGCATTTGTACAACACGTAAATCAGCACCGTGATTCAAAAGGTGTGTCGCAAAGGCATGACGCAACGTGTGGGGAGAAAGGTGCTGCTCAATTCCCGCTTTCACCGCATAGTATTTAATGCGATGCCAAAATGTTTGGCGCGTCATTTTCTGTCCACGCTTGCTTAGAAAAACCACATCAGAAGCTTTACTGGCGAGTATCGGTCTTGCTGTTTTAATATAGGTCAGCAGCCATTCTATTGCATCTTCACCAAGGGGCACTAAGCGCTCTTTATTCCCTTTACCCACAACCCTAACTACGCCTTGCTGAAGGCTTATTTGATCCATTGTTAACCCAATAAGCTCACTTACACGAAGGCCGGTCGCGTAAAGCACTTCAAGCATGCTCTTGTCCCGACATTCAATAGGGTCGTCGGTAAGGGGGGCATTTAGCAAATCTTCAACCTGTTGCTCACTGAGTGAAGAAGGTAAAGCTTTGGGTGTTTTCGGATTAGACAGCGCGGAAACGGGGCTATCAACGCGAACCTGCTTACTAATTAGGAATACGAAAAACGCCCTTATAGCGCTAAGCGCACGTTGGGTGCTGCGTGTGGACAGCCCCTTGTCGTGTCGATAGGCTAAATAATCCTGAAGCTGCTCAGTGGTCAGCACAGCGATATCTTTTACGCCTTGATTGTTGCTGAAGATAGCCAGCTTAGTAAGGTCGGTGCGATAGCTCTGCTGAGTATGATCAGACAATCCTTTCTCAAGCCAAAGCATCTCGATAAAACCATCGATATGCGCCTGACTCGCTGCCGGCACATAAGTTAACTCACGTTGAGTTTTTGCCATCTAAAAGCCACGCTTTTGCTTAATCAGCTCGTAGGCTGATTGAATATCTTGCGCTTTCTTTTTCGCAATTTCCATTGCCTGTTCAGGCAGCCCTTTAGACACCAGCTTATCGGGGTGATGCTCAGACATGCGCTTTCTGTAGGCGCGCTTTATTGTCTTTTCATCGTCGGATGCCGCCACACCTAATATGTGATAGGCATCATCTAAACTTTGCTGTTCTGAATAGGCTGATTGGCTGTGCTGACGTTGACCTGAATGAGTGCGTTGTCCTGAGCCAGAGTTAGACCGCTGCCTAAAGCGTATTTCAGCTTCATACATTGAAATTAGATAATCTAAATCACGACGCCTAAAGCCTAGTGGCTTCGCTACTTTTTCAAGTACGTTGTATTCTTCCTGTGAAAGCTGACCGTCGGCGAAAGCGGCTTGAATAAGAATCTCTAAGAATACTTGAAGAATATCCCGTCTACCGTGGCTGGCGTCGTAAAAACCTTTCAACGTATCGACTAAAGGAAAGTCTCGCGCTTTGCCTTCTCTAAATGCATCCTGAGCTTCACGACGGGCATCCCCAGTTAAACGCATCTCGTCCATTAATGCTGTGGCGATTTGAATTTCTCTGTCCGTTACTTTGCCGTCAGACTTAGCAAGGTGGCCCAACGCACTAAACAAACTATGAAAGAAAATAGCTTGCTGCTTCAGATTGTCCTGATCGGTAAAAAAGCTCCCAAAGCCACCTAGCTGATTGAAGCCTTAGCGATAGGCTTTATCAAAAAAGTGCCCGACTAACAGCCCTAAGATCGCTCCAGGTATTTTAAGAAACATAAAGCCGAACAAGGCGCCGAGGATTTTTCCCCAAATTGACATCGCGTCATACTCCGTTGGTGCACTGTTTAGAAAGTTGATGTTACTGTAGTGAAATCACGCCGTGCAGAGCGCGTTATACCAATCATCATATCAAATACATAAGTTAATTAACTAGGGCTTGTGCAGCTTGAAATCAAGCTTGCTGCCACTAATTGCCTCCGTCTTTGATGTGTTGTGCATATAAAAGTGCATTTTTTTGTCTGAATGGTTGGTAATTACGACAGAAGTGCTTAGAATTGAGCGCTTATATGAATAGTAATAGCGAGTGAAAGCGACATTAACTCTTTGCCAAGAAGTAATGTGCATTATCACTGTTTTTTTAAACGTTATGTCGAACTAACCGAGACGGACGTCGTCTTACTTGGGTTTAAAAGCAACATACAACAAAACAGGCCGCCCATTAACGCATGAAAAACACCTGCGCCAGGCTTGTTTCCGCGACTCTTTTGCCTACAGTCGCGTTTGCACAGGAAACGACAGCTTCAAATTCTAAACCAACGTCAGATGCAGCCCCTCTTGCATTCTGCTCAGTCGAACCTGTTACTTTCAGTAGCCAGGCATTAATGCCCAAAGGCCACGTTAAAGTTGAAGCTAACCGTACTGAAATTATCCAAGATACCGTAGCGCTGTTTTCTGGTAATGTTGATATCACGTCAGATACTGCGGTAATTAGTGCATCTCAAGCACAAATTAACGGAAGTGGCAGAGACCTTATTGCGAAAGGCGATGTAACGTATCAAGACTCGCAGTTAAAAGTAGAAAGTGATGCTGTGACCCTTCGCTCTGAAGAAGAGCGCTTAGAAATGCAAAATACCCGCTATCAGCTGACGGGTTTTGTGGGTCAGGGAGCCGCAAAAGATATTGTATTAGATACAGACACGGGAATTGTGCTCAAAGAAGTTAGCTTCACTACGTGTCCTGAAGGCGATGAAGACTGGCTAATACGCGCCAGTGAAATTAGTTTGGAAAAAGGGACCGTATGGGGCCAAGCCAAACACACACGCTTCTACATTGCCGATGTTCCAGTGTTTTATTTACCGTATTTTGCGTTCCCTGTTAGCAACGAGCGTCAAACGGGCTTATTGTTTCCAGAGTTAACCAGTTCAAGCAGAACGGGCGTCGACTATACGCAGCCCTTTTACTGGAATATTGCCCCCAACTATGACATGACTATCTCACCGCGATTGATGACCCTTCGCGGTCTTCAGCTGAATACTGAGTTCCGTTATCTAACGGAGCGTAGCCAAGGCAAAGCATACCTGGAGTACTTGCCGAGCGACTCCGATATTAGTGGGAATCCAGACCGATATTTTTATCGCTTGGAACATCAAGGGCTTATAGCTGACAACTGGCTACTAAACGTTGATTTCAACGGATTAAGTGACGACAACTATTTAGTTGATCTTGGTTCAGATTATTATAGTCGCGCTGACACCCACCTATATCGTAGCGTTGGATTAAGTTACTACTCGCAGAATCTATCCGTAAATATGCAGATAAAAGATTTTGAAGTACTGGGTAATACTGCAGATAGCTATCGCGCCGTACCTGAGATAAAAGTCAACTACAACAAAGCGATAGGTGAATACTTAGAGTTCAACCTAGACTCAGAAGTCGCACACTTTGACAATACTCTCGATACCGCTCCAACGGCTACTCGTTTTCACGTTGCACCTACTTTAGCGGTGCCGCTTCGCGCAGCATGGGGTGAACTTGTCGCAGAAACTACGCTTTTTCAAACGGTCTATCGACAAGACAATGTTGAAGGAACCGACTTAAAAGAAGATGTTGAACGCACATTAGGACAAGCTCGCCTTTATGGCGCATTATACTTTGAAAGAGATACATCGTGGTTCAGCAACGATATGTCGATGACTTTAGAGCCAAAGATTCAATATCTTTATACATCGTATGAAGACCAAACTGCGATTGGATTCTATGACTCAACGCCGCTGTTAACCGACGTTGAAGGGTTGTTTAGAGGTCAGGAGTTTACTGGCCTTGATAGAATAAGCGATAACAACCAAATCACCCTTGGCGCGACCACACGCATGTTGGATAAAAACAATCGGGAACAATTTGTTCTTAGTGTGGGTCAGATATTCTACCTTGAAGATAACAAAGTCATTGCGGCAACCAAGAATCAAGATCGTTCAGCGCTCGCCGCTGAAGTGGATTGGCGCTTTAATAAAAACTGGTTCTTCCATTCTGATGTGCAAGTGACCACTGACACAGACAAAGTTGACTTAAGCAGTGTGGGTATTGAATACCGCAAAGATGATTCGCGCTTTATTCAATTAAGTCATCGCTATGTTCGCGATCTCAGTGGTGAAACCATAGATCAAATTGGTATTTCGGCAAGCTGGCCTATTTCTGAAAATTGGCAGTGGGTTGGCCGTACTTATCGAGATCTTGAACGCAATAGAAGTGTAGAAACCTATGCAGGTATCCAGTATGAATCATGCTGTTGGGCGGTGCGATTAGTTGCGCAGCGCAGTCTGAACAACCGTTACAATGCTAGCGGCGAGCAGACAACAGACGATTTTGATTCTGGAATATCGCTACAATTTATTTTCAAAGGCATCGGGTCATCTGGTACCCAAAGAAGCATGCTTCAAGACGGTATGTTTGGCTATCGTCAGCCTTATAGTTTAAATTAACCCGCAGTTGAGCGCTTTACAGCGCTTAAATGCAATCAACCAATAATAAAAGAGTGTGTATGAAGTTCATTATCCGTGCATTGATGTTAGGTGCCCTACTCTCGTTTAACAGTGTTGCGCAAGAGGTCATGCTTGACCGCGTGGCTGTAATTGTTGACCAAGGCGTAATACTTGAAAGTGAAATCGATGCGCTAATACAAGACGTTAAACGCAACGCAGAAACGAATAATCAACAACTACCGTCAGATCGTGCGCTTCGTACACAGGCTATTGAGCGCTTAATCTCAAAAAGTCTTCAACTACAAATGGCAGAGCGTATGGGTATTCGCATTAGCGACCCACAGCTAGAGCAAACCATTAGTAATATTGCAGCGAATCAAAATGCAACAATTGAAGAGCTACGTACTCAGTTGGCAGCAGAAGGTATTGCATACGATGATTACCGCGAAGACATTCGCGAAGAAGTTATCATGGGTGAAGTTCGCCGCGCTAACGTACGTCGCCGTGTCTATATTACACCTCAAGAAATCGACACCTTGATTGACCTGATGGAGCAACAAGGTGCTGAGCAAGCTGAATACCGCTTAGGTCACATTCTTATTGGTTTCCCGCCAGAGCCTACAGATGAAGATATTCAATCGGCGCGTGAACGTGCTGACAAAGTCATTTCACTATTAGAGTCAGGCTCTGATTTTGCTAAAATCGCCATTGCGTCATCATCAGGTAACGAAGCGCTCGAAGGCGGTGACATGGGCTGGCTTAACATTAACGCCATGCCGACGCTTTTTGCTGAAGCTATCCAGAACAAAGACAAAGATGCTCTTGTTGGTCCTATTCGAAGCGGTGCAGGCTTTCATATCCTAAAAGTACTAGATACGCGCGGTATTGAGAAAGTCACGGTAGAAGAAGTAAACTCTCGCCACATTCTTGTTAAGCCTTCAATCATTCTTAGTGAGGACAAAGCTAAGGCCATGCTAAACCGCTTCAAAGAAGAGGTGAAAAATGGTGAAGCTGATTTTGCAGAGCTAGCTAAAGAGCATTCAGAAGATCCTGGTTCAGCACTTCGCGGTGGCGAGCTAGGCTGGTCAGACCCAAATAACTACGTGCCTGAGTTTAAAGACGCACTTGCACTGCTACAGCCGGGAGAAATCAGTGATCCTGTGCGTACTGTTCACGGCTGGCATTTAATTAAGCTTATTGAACGTCGTATTGACGACGCTACCGATATGCGCAAAGAAGATAAAGCTTACCAGCTTATCTTCAACCGTAAATTTTCAGAGGAAACCGAGAACTGGTTACGTGAGATGCGTGATGCCGCTTACGTAGAAGTTGTCGACTCGTAACAATAAGTTATTCATGAGTACACCAATTAAAATAGCAATAACGCCGGGAGAACCGGCAGGTATCGGGCCAGATCTGATCATAAAACTGGCCCAGGAAACATGGCAAGCGCAGCTGGTCGGGTTTGCCGATGGCGAAATGCTCACAGCACGAGCAAGCGCCTTGGGGCTGCCATTAACGCTAATCGATTACGATGCCACTAACCCGCAAATTCAAGATGCGGGTTCGTTGTTTATAAAGCAAATAGATAAATCCGTTGACGTTACGCCAGGCGAGCTTGATAGCGAAAACGGGTTATACGTAGTAGAAACTCTGCGCCAGGCGTGTCAGGCAAATATGGATGGCGACTTCGACGCCGTCTTTACCGGCCCCGTACACAAAGGCATTATCAACAAAGCAGGGGTATCATTCAGCGGTCATACTGAGTTTTTTGCGTATCAGTCCAATACCATTGATGTGGTTATGCTTCTGGCAACTGAAGGTCTTAATGTAGCGCTTGCCACCACGCATATTCCCCTTGAGTATGTAGCGAAAGCTATCACCCGAGAGCGTCTTCATAAGGTCATTCATATCATCAACACCGACCTTAAATTGAAGTTTGGCGTTAAAGAACCTCACATTTATGTGTGTGGCTTGAACCCTCACGCGGGTGAAGATGGTCACATTGGCACTGAAGAAATTCATACCATCATTCCGGCGCTTAACGAACTAAGAGAAGAAGGCTTAAAGATCACAGGCCCTCTACCTGCAGACACCATATTTCAACCGAAATATCTGGAAAATGCTGACGTAGTGCTGGCTATGTATCACGACCAAGGCTTACCCGTGCTAAAATATAAGGGTTTTGGGGCGTCAGTGAATATCACGCTAGGGTTACCTTTCGTTCGCACATCGGTAGATCACGGTACTGCATTAGACTTAGCAGGAACAGGTGAAGCCGACGCCGGTAGTTTCAGAAAAGCATTGGAAAAAGCCATTGAGCTTGCACATCATCAACAATGAGTAAAACACATTTAGGCCATACGGCCAGAAAGCGATTCGGACAAAACTTCATTCACGATGCATACGTGATAGGCACCAGTCTTGCGGCCACCGCGCAATGAATTGACGACAACATGACAGCAATAGGACCCCGTCTCGCCGCAATAACTAACCCAGTATGGTAGAAAA
>ERZ724575.137-NODE-137-length-11460-cov-3.506838_pt1 | contig 11460 bp, 10 predicted proteins | sample MGYA00375869_ERZ724575 | MGnify/ENA primary metagenome ERZ724575 (study PRJEB28725, sample SAMN03264848) | marine sediment metagenome | biome: marine pelagic biome; feature: marine oligotrophic desert; material: marine snow | place: Pacific Ocean:North Pacific... | reverse complement strand
GGCTTTAATTGCCATCAGTGCTGCTTTTGTGCCTTCCATTACAGCGATAGCAGATTTAAACATGTTGTCTTGCTCCTTCGCCTTTGCGGGTATCACTAACAACTTTGCCATCAACTAAACGAATAACACGTTGGCAGTGATCAGCAATATCTTGTTCGTGAGTAACCAAAATAATGGTGTGTCCTTCGTTATGAAGCTCATCAAACAGCGCCATGATTTCAGTGGTGGTTTTACTATCTAGGTTACCGGTAGGCTCATCACCAAGTAGAATATGGGGCTTAGTAACTAGTGCGCGAGCTATAGCGACACGTTGACGTTGACCACCAGAAAGTTGGCTTGAAAGGTGATTCACCTTATCGCCAAGACCAACCCGTTGTAATGATTCGAGCGCTTGTTGCTTTCGCTCTTTGGCTGAGATAAATCGATACACTAAGGGCTGCATAACATTTTCAAGGGCGGATGCTCTTGGTAATAAATTGAAACTTTGAAAAATAAAGCCAACATGCTGCCCTCTAAATACAGCTCTTTCCTCTTCACCCATAGTGTGGAGGGGCGCCCCGTTCAACCAAATTTCTCCATTCGTTGACTCATCCAAGCCGGCAAGCAATCCTAAAAGCGTAGATTTTCCTGATCCTGACGCACCAATTATTGCAATAGACTCACCTGCCTTGACTTCAAAGGAAATTGGGCTAAGGATCTGAAGTTCACCCTCACTCGTAGAGACTACTTTCGTTACTTTAGATGTTTTAATCATAGAGGTCATCAATTCGTGTTTTATAGTTTGCGCAACATTGCGTTCGTCTTTTTACTTTTAATACCCACATTTGCTCAGTCAGATCAACATGATAGTGATGAAAAAGAGCCTAATGCGAAATTACTGATACTTGGCGATAGCCTATCGGCTGCCTATGGTTTAAGGCAAGAAGAAGGTTGGGTAAGTTTGTTACAAAATACGTGGCGAGACGAGAACATTCCGATTGATATTGTAAATGCTGCGGTAAGTGGTGAAACGACGGCTGGCGGATTAGCGAGACTACCCAGGTTGTTAACCCAACACCAGCCCTCCCATGTACTTATTGAACTCGGGGGGAACGATGGCCTACAAGGGCACAACGTAAAAAAAATTAGAAGCAATTTGGTTGCGCTCGTGAAAATAGCACAAGCCGCTGACGCCAAGGTGTTTTTGCAAGATATGCAAATACCTACAAATTATGGCAAACGCTATACCAACATGTTTGGTGAGAGTTTTGACAGGGTTGGTGAAGAACTTAATGTGCCGGTTATTCCCTTTTTCTTGCAAAATATTGCGCTCGACACGTCGTTGATGCAGCGAGACGGCATTCATCCAAATGCAGAAGCACAGGCTTTGATCGCTGAGTTTATGCATAGACAATTAATGCCGCTGTTCGATAATTAACCCGAATTATGTGCTAAACTTACCGACGATTTTGATTTAACTTAGTAACAATCATCGAGGAGGGTTTATGGACGTTTCATCTACCAACGCGACACCCGTGTCTACAGTGGTTCAAAACACCACTCAAGATCCACGACAGCCTATAGAACGCCGACAGGAGCCTTCACAAGAGGTGCGTACAACGTCTGAAGCAAGTGCCTCAGCCCCTTCATCTGATTCTCGTGTGGGTTCAACAATCGACACTTATGTATAAAAACCGTACTGAAGCACAGTAGTATCTTCCGAAGAAGGGCGCATAATCATCTTTAATTCGCATTGGAGATACGGATATGCCCTTACCTCGGTATAAGCAAGTTAATGTAGACGTCACCCCATACTATCACTGCACTACTCGTTGTGTTAGGCAGTCATACTTGTGTGGTTGTGATAATGAAACTGGTAGAAACTTTGAGCATAGAAGAAAGTGGATTGAAGACCGACTTCATTTGCTTTCCAGCTCATTTTCAATAGAACTATGTGCATATGCAGTCATGCACAATCATACCCACGTTGTCCTTTTCGTTAATCGAGAACGGGTCAAAGATTGGAGTGTGAGAGAAGTATTCAATAGATGGCGAAACTTTTATAAATGCCCTCCATTGGTCCAACGCTACTTAGATGATATTGACGATCAAGCATTTAGCGAAGCAGAAGAAAAAATTTTGCTAGAGTATGCTGAAGAATATCGCCGCCGATTGTGCTCTGTCAGCTGGTTTATGCGTCTTTTAAACGAGTACATTGCACGCAAAGCGAATAAAGAAGACGACTGCAAAGGTTACTTTTGGGAACGAAGATTTAGGTCTCAGGCGCTTTTGAATGAGAAAGCGCTAATAGCAGCAATGGCATATACAGATTTAAACCCTGTTCGCGCCAATCTTGCGCCCACGCCTGAAGAATCAGACTTCACCAGCGTGAAGTACCGCATCAATGCTCGTCGAGCAAGAAAATCGCCCTTATTTTTAAAGCCTTTTTCAGGCTGCATTGATAAACGAGGTCGCTCTGCACTGCCTATCACGCTAGATAGCTATTTAAGTTTGGTTGATGAAACCGGCAGGTACGTAAGAAATGACAAGAAAGGAACAATTAGCTCCTCACTACAACCTATATTAGATAGGCTAGAGTTGGAGGCGCCGGCTTGGTTAACGATTTCTTGCCAGTTGGAAGACACGTTTTCAGGCCCGATCGGGACGCCCATTGCTATTGTAGACTTCGCTGAGCAGTGCCAGTACGGGAGAACGCCCAATGTTACCAATGCAACACGGTATTTGATGTGAGCTTGCATCACGTCGAACAGCTAAACACCTCGTTACTCTCTAAAAAGGGCTATTTTCAATAGCCCTTACACCTACTACCGTTGATCACCCTCGCTAAATCAGCTTACTTCTAGCCCTTCAATATTCTGTCTTCCAATTGCCGATCGCTTTTTTGTTGAATTCGAAATAGGAATGATGAAAAAGAGGAACAAAAAGGGACAGTCAAAACAAAGTTTGACTGTCCCTTTTTACAAACACTTACCTTAGGCTTCCTAGTTGGACAGTCATTACTGAATTAGACTGTCCAATCTGAGTTATCGATAGTAGTAGGAAGGCTTTTTAGCGTCACTTTGCATAAGAGAAAGATATCTGTCTCTTAATTTTGTTTGACGAGACTCCATGTCCACAAATTGTCCGTTGATAATTACCATTTCAGCCGCTTCCGTTACTTCTAAAGGGTCGCCACTCCAAACGACGATATCTGCACGAGCGTCCTTTGCAAGCACACCTATTTGACTGTCCAACCCGAGAATTTTAGCTGGAACCCGTGTAAGGCTAGCAAGACCTGCCTCATAAGAAAGGCCATTGGCAACTGCATTTCCTGCATGTTGCGCTGCTAACCTAATATTATGGGTATCCATACCGATAGCAACTTCAACGCCTGCTTGTTCTAATCGAGCCGCGTTTGCCAACGTTGCACCCATTTGGTCAAACCCGCCAGGTAGATTGTACTCTGGGTCAATGATGACGGGGATTTTCGCTTCTGCAAGCGCCTTTGCTTCACGCCAAGCTTCTACTCCATGAACCAATACGAGATTAATGCTTGGGTGTCGCTTCTTAAACGCAATAACCTGGCGTATGTCAGCAGCACGGTCTGCTTTCATAAACAATGGAATATCACCGGCTATAACCTGTTTAATCACTGGTAAATCTTCACGAGAACTAAGTCCAAACCATGGCGTGGTTGATGTCACATTACTTTTGGTACTCGCCGCTTCGTTGATAACTTTTTCTAACATTACCCATAAAGAAGCGCGGGAGCCTCCTGCCACTTCTGCTCCTTGACCGCCCACGTCAACTGAAATAAAAGCTTGTGACTTTATTACAGGCTCATCACCGTCTAGAGAAATGACAGCACCCTGTCCGTTAAACAGGAAATGCCCCCCCATCATACCGGTTGCCGCAGCTGTCATGCCTTCTAATCGTGTGATCTCAAATAGTGAAGAGTCTGGATTAATACCATAACTGACGTCGAGTGCCGCACCTGTTTTAGTAATAGGCGATGTTTCGATACTCGCATCTACCACGCCAGATGAAGAGGAAACCTCAACGAGCCCTAACGACGTCAACGCGCCAATGAACCCTGGGGAAATAACTTTTCCAGAAACATCCACCACCCGATATTCTGAAGGAACTTCTGTTCCCTCAATGACAGAAACAATATTTCCATCACTGACAAGAACACTGCCTTTTTCAATCACTCCCTGTTCACTCATGGTATGAATTTTAGACCCAACTAATGCGAGTTTTTCTGCATAGGTAGAATGAATGGATAACATCGCTAATGCTATTACAATTAAACGCTTCATTTGCTGTCTCCTTCACCTACTTGTCCAATTTCAAAATCGCTTACAGGCCAATCTTGCTGAGCGTCTAAAGCGTATGCTAAACCGCCATCAATAAACACACGTTCTGCTTTGGTATAGGTAGAAAACGGGTCCCCACTCCAGAGAACGATGTCCGCTTGCTTACCCGCTTCTAAAGAGCCTGTTTGATCAAAAATTCCTAATGATTTAGCAGGATTGGCGGCTAACCATATCCACGCTTCTTCCTTAGAGATATTTAGCCCGGCTCGTTTGCCATCAGACCACGCTTTTGCGGCTTCTTGATTCAACCTTTGTATACCCAAATCACTGTCAGAGTGAACAATGGCGCATGCTCCGGCGGCATGCACAGCTGGAATATTTTCTCGAATTCCATCGTAAGCTTCCATTTTGAACCCCCACCAATCGGCCCACATGGCTGAGCAAACTTGGTTTTCTTTTAGGGTATCAGCAATTTTGTAGGCTTCCACGGCGTGATGGAATGTTCCAATTTTATAATTGAACTCTTTCATGACATCCATCATCACTGTCATTTCGTCGGCACGATAGCAATGCATGTGTACGAGAATATCACCTTTTAATACCCCTGCGAGTGTTTCTAGCTTTAGGTCTCGTTTCGGTGGCGTGGGGGATTTCCCTGCATCGAAATCACGCTCGTAACGCTCCCACTTACGTATATAATCCTGTGCATCTGCCCATGCTTGACGATACCCAGCTACGTTCCCCATTCTGGTCATAGGGCCGCCTTTTTGACCATAAACACGTTTGGGGTTTTCGCCACAAGCCATTTTCATGCCATACGGGGCGTCTGGGAATTTCATAGATTGCATGGTTCGGTTTGGTACATTTTTTAACACAACTGAACGACCACCGACTAAGTTTGCACTACCTGGAAGAATTTGAAGCGTAGTTACCCCTCCTGCTAGCGCGCGAGTAAACCCCGGATCTTGTGGCCACACTGAATGTTCAGCCCATACTTGCGCGGTAACAGGGCTGGTCATTTCATTGCCATCAGAATGAGACTTTGTTGAAGGAGAAGGATAAACACCTAAATGGCTATGGTTGTCGATGATCCCAGGCGTTACCCACTTCCCTTCTCCATCAATCACCACCACATTATCAGGTGCAGGTAGCGACTCACCAAGTGGCGTTGTACTCAAGCCTACAATCTTCCCATCAGAAAATAGAACCGCGCCCTTATCAATTTTATTGCCTATTCCATCAAGTATGGTGACATTTGTGATTAACGTTGGTTTGCCTACAATAGGCGTGTACGTACTCGGATATGGATTTTCATTTATAGTGACTTTATCTTTCGGCTTTTGCTCTTTGTTTTGCGCGTCATTACATCCCAACAACGCAATCGTACACATGCAAGCAGCAGCTAGAAATAGCTTACTTGGTTGGACGTTCATGATTTCCCCAGACATATTTAGTTATTTTTAATAACGCAAAATAAATTAGCGTTGAAAACGATTATGCTAAATATAGGGAAATAAACAAGTTTAGTTACTGATACAGTTACAGCACTATACCAGCGTGCTCTGATAAAACCCTTACAATATCTTGTGATTGCGTGAGCCTGCGAATATCGTTAAATAATAATTCGGCTTCAGGATATTGCCTTTTTAGGTATCCACACCACTGCTTTAACCGGTTAGGATAGTATTTGCCTTTATCTCCAAATATTTCGTAACCGGAATACTGGATAAGCAGTGAGGCCAGATCTTTCCATGCCATGGGCGCTTCATTGTTTTTAATACACAAAGCTAAATTGGGTAATGCCAAGGCCCCTCGTCCTACCATTAAATTCGTACAATCAGATTCGTCTTGGCATCGTTTAGCATCAGAAGCGCTCCATATTTCGCCGTTTGCCACGAGAGGAATAGAAGTGTGCTGCTTTATTTTTGCTATCCACTCCCAATAAGCGGGGGGCTTATACCCTTCCGTTTTGGTTCGCGCGTGGACGACAAGCTCAGAAGCACCTGCCTCTGTAATAGCCATTGCATTATCTACGGCTAAGCTCTTATCCTCGAAACCCAATCGAATTTTAGCCGACACTGGTATATGGGAAGGAACCGCATCTCGAACAGCTTTAACAATATCGTAAAGCGCTTGAGTTTCTTTAAGTAAAACCGCCCCACCCTTGCTTTTGTTTACCGTTTTAGCAGGGCACCCAAAGTTTAAATCTACACCAGGAGAGCCCAACTCTATGGCAGTTTCCGCGTTTTCAGCCAGCCACTGCGGGTGCTGCCCTAACAGTTGCACACGAACGGGAACACCCGAGGGTGTTTTTCCACCATGATGCAATTCAGGGCACAGGCGATAAAATGTTTTCTTAGGCAGTTTTTGATCCACAACCCTCACGAATTCAGTTACACATTGATCATACCCACCTACTCGGGTGAGCATATCTCGCATTAGATGATCAACTACGCCTTCCATCGGCGCTAACATAATTTTCATTGTGTGCTAATTCGCTAGTAGTAAGGTCAAAATTTCGGCGCGAGAGTGTATCAAAATGGCATGTGGGTGACCATGAATATCACGAACTTAAAAGAAAGTTTTCACGTCGCAGTGTGAGAAGCTTCGTTGTCTGCTTTATCCGCCAACCTAAAAGTGACTGTCCAACTTGCTTTGACTGTCCAACTTGTTTTGACTGTCCAATCTGTTTTGACTGTCCAACTTGTTATGACTGTCCAATCTGTTTCAATCTATTTTGGGAAAGCTTAAATGAGGTAACTTGAGTGTGACGTAAGTTAATGTAGAGAGATGAGTAAATCGCTCTCCTGTATCAAGGCTATTGATTGTCGGACTCTAACTGTGTATTTGCATGAAGGCGTGCTAACACATTGGCTTTGTCTTTTGACGAAAGCCCCGCCCAGTTAGCGATTTCTTCCATCGTTCGATGACACCCCATACACACGTTATCATCGTTTAATTTGCATTGTGCAATGCATGGAGAAGGTATATGCACCGTTTACTCACTCTTAATTTTTGCTGCCTCATTAAGTGCAACAGAGGATTTTATTGTAGTCAACGCTCGTTCGCTAAGCTCTTTATTCGACCAGAGGCATACATAGCACCCATACTTTTCATTGAGGTAACGCTCAAACGCCTCTTCGTCATTACCGTCATAACGAACTAAAGATTGTTTATTCCCATCATAAATCACAGCAGAAAATGTAAACACAAAAAGCCTCCTATTACTGGAGGCTAAATATACATCTAGACGTCTAAACGTTCAAGCGTCTATTTTATGAAGTTTAGTGAAGCACAAACCGCCGCCACTTGCGCGTCGTTACAGTTCTCAGGGGTCGCCTGCTTGCTATCTGGATAAACTTCGGTAGTGGTAACGTACATTGCGTCAGTCATACCTCCGCATAAATAAAGCGATTTCTTGTCGTAACAAATCACGCCTTCACTAACGACTTGCGCACCAATTATCTTGCCATCACTATCTGCTGGGGCGATATGTGTGACGACTTTTACAGCATCTATCACCGCTTTTTGAAAATCGAGTTGGGGGTTTGTCGTATTGGCAACGGTATAGAAACCATCTGGTATGTTCCAATTATCATGCGTCGTTCCATCGCGCGCTGCCAGCGCTGGCCTAAATTCTGAATTATCCGTATCGGTTGTTTCATGTAAATCGATATGAAGCGTAAAGGTCTGTTCTAGTGAAGCAATAAACGCCATTAATTGTGATGATTCGGGCGCTGGGGAGTCTGTGTAAAAGGAACGATTAGGATCAATAGCCAAAGGATTCCATCTATTAATGGTTTCATACCCCCAAGGGCTCACACAAGGAACCACAACTAGGTTTATATCTTTTGCATAGTTCAAAAGGTTATTTCTGATAAATTTAAGCGCTCCTTGTACACCACTTGTTTCGTACCCGTGCACGCCTCCAGTAACCAGCGCTGAGGGCTTAGCGCTGTCGAAGCACTCTGGTACTATTGCGTACAAAGGATAGCGCTCTTCATCGTATGGCAGCGAACCGTATTGCACCACCTTAAACCCTGTCGGGACAATCCCCATAAGTTGTTGCACCACTTCATCATGATAACTACGTTGTACAACCTGTGCTGCTAGCCATAACTCTTTTTCTTTGGTTCCCCATGGCTTTCCAGGAGTACCGATAGCGTAATTTTGCATAGAAACCTCTTAATCGTTGACTGCATGATAGCAGGCGTACACACAGATGTGTTTTTACATTGATGAATTGAAAGCACAATGGCACAAATTATATCTGCGGACGCTAAATTGGACAGTCTAATTATCACTACATTGGATTTAAACTAGCTTTTGGACAGTCACTTTATTCGTTGGACAGTCACTTTTTTTGACTTTATTTGAAAAAGACAGAAATTGGACAGTCGAAAAGTGTAAGTGGCTCACCAATGAACTTGATGATAGTAAGACGAAAAAAACCAGCCGAAAGGCTGGTTTTTTTATATGGCGTCCCCTAGGGGATTCGAACCCCTGTTACCGCCGTGAAAGGGCGGTGTCCTAGGCCTCTAGACGAAGGGGACAGAAACTTGACTGTGAAGCAAAACCTCACTGAACTTCTGTAAAGCTAGATTAATTCGTTACCACGAACCACTATCCTTACTGAAATTTCCGTCCGAAGCTAATACGTTAACTTCAGCCTATTTCACAGTATTAATCGACTGTGACGCGATAAATATGGCGTCCCCTAGGGGATTCGAACCCCTGTTACCGCCGTGAAAGGGCGGTGTCCTAGGCCTCTAGACGAAGGGGACTGAAAATAGTTCTTCGAACACATTGCATTCGAGGTATTTAGAAAGTTGGATTAAGCAAACAAATTAATTGCTCTTTTTCTTACTAAATTTTCAGTCAGAAGTTGTGTTAGCAACTCCAGCCTAAATTTGCTCAAATTTAAAAATTGGTGGAGCCAGGCGGGATCGAACCGCCGACCTCCTGCATGCCATGCAGGCCCTCTCCCAGCTGAGCTATGGCCCCATCATGTCTCAGTCAGTTTTGTGTGACTGTTCCGTGACAGCGGGGCGCATTCTAGGCATCCGCCCCTGTCATGTCAACGGTTTTTTTATGAATTTTCTCTGTTTGCTATAAAAGTAAGCGCTTTGTCGATTCTCTCGCCAACTTTCTCTTTTGAAAGCAAATTAAGGGTAACATCTAAAGAAGGCGAGTTACCTCCACCCGTAGCAGCTACACGTAGCGGCATGCCTACTTTTCCCATACCCACTTCAAGTTCTTCAGCGGTTGCATTTATCGCCGACTGGATACTTTCAGGGTTCCATTCTTCCAGCGCCATTAGTTTATCTTTAACGCGCTCTAACGGACCCCGTGCCACAGGTCGAAGGTGCTTTTTCGCCGCGTTCGCATCAAACGCTTCGTAATCTTGATAAAAGTAGGTAGAAATCTCTGCAAGCTCTTTTAATGTCTTCACCCTGTCCGCTTGAATAGCAATGACAGACTCAAGCGCTGGCCCTGCGGTTAAATCTACATTTAACGTTTCAAAATGCCATTTCGCATGTGCTGCCACTTCACTCGCTGGCAATGTCTTTATATAGTGCTGGTTTAGCCAAATCAGTTTTTCTGTAGTAAAGGCTGATGCTGATTGCCCTATGCCATCCAAACTAAAGTGCTCAATCATCTCATCAAGCGTAAACACTTCTTGATCGCCATGTGACCAACCTAGTCGCACAAGGTAATTAAGTACGGCTTGAGGTAAAAAACCGTCATCACGATATTGCATAACACTGACAGCACCATGACGTTTCGACAGCTTTTTACCATCGTCACCCAAAATCATTGAAACGTGAGCATACTCTGGTACAGGAGCACCTAATGCTTCAAGAATATTAATTTGGCGCGGGGTATTGTTGATGTGATCTTCACCACGTACCACATGAGTAATGCCCATATCCCAATCATCAACAACCACACAGAAATTATAGGTAGGCGTGCCATCTGTACGTTGAATGATCAAGTCGTCTAGTTCAGTATTGCTGATTTCGATTTTGCCACGTACATGGTCGTTGATAACCACTTTACCGTCTAACGGGTTTTTGAAGCGAATGACAAAAGGCTGCCCTTCTGGGTGATCCGTTCTATCGCGCCATGTACCGGGGTAGCGGGGCTTCTCGCCACGCTCTTTTTGCCTTTCACGAATGGCATCTAATTCTTCTGCGCTCATGAAGCACTTGTACGCTTTACCTTCATCAAGCAATGTTTGAATGAGTTCTTTATAACGGTCGAATCGGTCCGTCTGATAAATAGGGCCTGTGTCCCACGTTAACCCTAGCCACAACATGCCATCTAAAATGGCTTGTTTTGCTTCTTCTGTAGAACGCTCTATATCTGTATCTTCTATACGCAAAACAAATTCACCACCTTTGCTTTTTGCGTAAAGCCAAGAATATAGTGCGGTACGTGCGCCGCCTACATGTAGATAGCCCGTTGGGCTTGGTGCAAATCGTGTTACAACCGACATGATCACTCTCTATCTTTAATTTAAGTCTAAGTGGGGCGCATTCTACCAGCGTAACGGTTGCGACAAAAGCCACATCATTGACTTGTTGCAACTAATTATTCCGCCACTGGCATTCTGATATCTTTGAAAAGTAACATCGCTTATGAGCCACCAGATGCTTTAACAAACACCTATATTCGGGCCATAAATTGGAGTCCTTGTTTACTGCCGCGCAAAAAGAAAAGCCCCTTATAGCTTTAACCGTTACTAAAAATGATGCTCTTTTCATCAATTTAATCAAAATGGCAACAAAATGATTATTTTTCATGCATACGGTAATTTTTCTTTAATTTTATTGTTGACACTATCGGAAGCAACTCTATAATACCGCCCCACTTGCCCAGGCAAGTAAACAAACAAGATGGACGCTTAGCTCAGTTGGGAGAGCATCGCCCTTACAAGGCGAGGGTCACTGGTTCAAGCCCAGTAGCGTCCACCACTTCTTCACCGTGGTTAGATAGTTAAATCAAAAATACGGACGACTCGCTCAGTTGGGAGAGCATCGCCCTTACAAGGCGAGGGTCACTGGTTCAGGCCCAGTAGCGTCCACCATCCCACTCAATATATCTCAATCTTTAGAAACACCACAATCTAACCCTGTCATAGTCGTTGTCACGTTAACGCATT
>ERZ724575.129-NODE-129-length-12135-cov-3.717438_pt1 | contig 12135 bp, 10 predicted proteins | sample MGYA00375869_ERZ724575 | MGnify/ENA primary metagenome ERZ724575 (study PRJEB28725, sample SAMN03264848) | marine sediment metagenome | biome: marine pelagic biome; feature: marine oligotrophic desert; material: marine snow | place: Pacific Ocean:North Pacific... | reverse complement strand
GTATGCAGCATACTTAGAGCTTTCTATACCTTTAGCTGAACAGCTTGAGCTTCAACTAGCTGGTCGTTACGACCATTACAGCGACTTTGGTAGCACTACTAATCCTAAAATCGCATTACGTTGGGCGCCAAGTGATGAAGTAACCGTGCGCGGTTCATGGGCTCAGGGCTTTAGAGCGCCGTCTCTTGCACAAGTTGGCCTTGGTCCGTCACAGAAAAGTGTTTTCTTCGTAGACAAATACCGCTGTGATGCAACAGGTCAAGATTGTGAATCGTTGGATTACAATATCGAGTTTGCGGGTAACCCTAACTTAGATGCAGAAGAGTCAGAATCTTGGAACGTAGGTGTTATCTACGCACCTATTCAAGAATTAGGCCTGAGCATTGATGTGTGGAGTATTACGCAGGATAATAAAATTGATGAGCAGCAATTCGGCTTGGTTTACGACGCAGAATGTAATAACCAAGACAGCACGATTTGTGTACGCTTAGATCCACAGTCAGGCGAATCGCTAGGTGTAATTCAGAAGATTTTCAACACTTACCAAAACGTATCATCTCAAGAAGCGTCTGGTGTTGACTTCAGCGCTAACTATCGCATGGAACTGCAAGAGTTCGGTAACGTACGCTTCAATCTTGATTGGTCTTACATGAACGAGTTCGAAAAAGACGGCCTTGAGTACACTGGCGAATACGGCTATCCAGAAAATCGTTGGTTGTTCGGTACAACGTGGTCTAAAGGCGCGTTCGATGCCAACTTGAACATTAGCTTTATTGGCGAATTTGAAGACACGCCTGACATTGATTTCGACGGTGTATTGGATTTTGAAGAAAATACCTCTAGAACGGTTGATTCTCAAATGTTGGTGGACTTGCAGTTTGGTTACAACTACAGCGACAACCTTCGCCTTGTAATTGGTTCAAACAACTTACTTGACGAAGAGCCTCCGTTTGCTATTGGTGATGGTGATGGCGACTTATACGGTTATGTAGGCGGCGTTCACAACCCGCGTGGCCGCTTCGTATACTCTAAACTAACTTACCGCTTCTAAAAGCCAGTAAGACAAAAAAGCGCTCAACGGCATTGCTTCACAATAGCGTGCCTTGAGCGCTTTTTAAGTTTCGATTCAACGTTTTCTAAAAGAACAAATATTCAATAAGAACCGTAGTGGGCCATGCGAGAGTCACAGGCAATACAATCATCACATGGACCATAACCTCAGACCCCACCTTTTCGGCGCGCCATGCCTCCATCATCTTCACTTTAAACCTACGCTTCAGCAAGTAGGTGTAAAAAACTAGAAATACCAAAATTATAAGAATCTTTAGCATTTAGACTCCAACCGAATTGGTTAAACGGCCAAACAGGACAAACTCTTTGGTGGCAAAAGTTCCGTCAAGTCGATTCGTTGCGTTTTTTCTCTGTTGCAGGGACTATACCTTCGCAATACACACAGCGAACCTGTCCTCAATATCTGAATTAGCTCAACCTGATTGGAAATGAGGTAAAAAAATGCCAGCTAAGCTGGCATTTTTTCTATATGTATTTACTTCTTTTGCAACGCTTACAATCCGAAATGAATGAGCACTAAATTACCTATTGCTGCACACAGCATAGCAAGAAAAGTCAGGATCATACCCGCGAAGCGCTGCCAGCTAACGCCTGAGTGGCGACCTAAGCCATAGGCATGTAGTACTCGGCCAAATAACAGTGCGCTCCCCAATGCGTGAACAGCCCACACTTGGCCAGTATTGGCTTCAAAACATGCTATCATAATAAGGGTGATGGGTACGTACTCGCTAAAGTTGCCATGTGCTCTTGTCAAACGACTCAGGTCTTCGTGACCACCATCGCCAATTCCCACTTGGTGGCGACGTCTGGCGCCAATGACTAAAAACGACAAATACAGGTAGCAAATACCCAGTAAGCTGGCGTAAAACGCCGTGATTGGCAAAACCATGGTCTACTCCACATGTTCTAGTTATATCGCGCTGTATTAATCAGCGCTTAATTCAACATTCATGATTGTCATTAAACGTTATCCGCTAATAAGTTACAAGCAACAAAAAAGGCCGCCTAAGCGACCTTTTGTTGACGTTGTTGGCAATTAACCTAAACGTTCAGCAAGTTCAGCACTCACTTCTTCAACTGGGCGCGTACCGTCAAGCTTGTGGTACTCACAGTTTCCAGCTTCCGCTTCAGCGCTATAGTAGTTCACAAGCGGCTTTGTTTGCTCATGGTAAATCGCAAGACGCTTGCGCACTGTTTCTTCTTTATCGTCATCACGAACGATAAGGTCATCGCCTGTTTCATTGTCTTTACCTTCCACCTTTGGTGGGTTGTAAACAACGTGGTAAACGCGACCTGATGCAGGGTGTACACGACGACCACCCATACGTTCTACGATTACATCATCAGGAACGTCAAACTCGATGCAATGATCAACAGTGACACCTGCTTCTTTCATTGCGTCAGCCTGAGGAATAGTGCGAGGGAAACCGTCTAACAAGAAACCGTCTTTACAGTCATCTTGTGCAATACGCTCTTTTACTAGGCCAATGATAATCTCATCAGATACTAGTTTGCCTTCATCCATTACACGCTTTGCTTCAAGGCCTAGCTCTGTACCTGCTTTAATTGCAGCACGGAGCATGTCGCCCGTTGAAATTTGTGGAATGCCATATTTGCCCATTAAAAACTGAGCTTGTGTGCCCTTACCCGCGCCAGGAGCGCCGAGAAGAATGATTCGCATGAGTGCGTTCTCCGCTTATGATTTTGAAACTTTTTCACCTTCGGCACTTTACACATTCAACACCACAGTGACAAGTAGAAGGCTACGGCTAATTTTAAACTTAAGACTAATGGCGAATATATGTACAAGTTATATTGCGTATGAACGGGTGTTGTTTTGTTATATTGCGCTCTACGCCAAGCATAAACCCACCATTTTTAATTTACTTAACTAATTAATTTAAATGGATTTTTATAACACTTCCATAAAATAATAATCCACACAAAGAAAAAGCGAGCTATTTGCTCGCTTTTTACTAATCAATTAATGATTACAAGCCTTATTTAGCTAACTTCATTAACAGACTGTTCAGGTTTTGAACAAACGTTGAAGGATCTTTTAAGCTTCCCTGTTCAGACAATGCGGCTTGGTCGAATAATACGCCAACCCACTCGTTGAAAAGTGCCTCATCTTGCGTATCAGCTAGCATTTTAACCAGCGCGTGCTCAGGGTTAAGCTCTAGATGATACTTCACATCAGGTACAGTCTGCCCAGCAGCTTGCATCAACTTCATCATCTGCGTAGTCATGCCATTGTCGTCTGCTACAATACAAGCAGGGGAATCAGTGAGACGGTGAGTAAATTTAACCTCGCCTACCTTATCACCAAGGGCAGTTTTCGCTCGCTCAAGCAAGCCTTCAACTTCTTTTTCAGCTTCTTCTTTCGCTTTCTTAGATTCTTCGTCTTCAAGGTCGCCTAAATCTAAGTTAGCTTTAGCGATAGAAACAAACTGTTTTTCACTGAATTCAGTAAGGTGAGACATCAACCATTCGTCGATACGCTCGCCCATTAACAGAACTTCAATGCCTTTCTTGCGGAAGATTTCCAAGTGAGGGCTAGACTTCGCTGCCTGCAAGCTGTCTGCGGTCACGTAGTAAATCTTATCCTGACCTTCTTTCATACGCTCGATGTAATCAGCAAGAGATACTGTTTGCGCATCAGAATCAGCGTGCGTTGATGAGAAACGTAGTAGGCCTGCAATTTTCTCACGGTTACTAAAGTCTTCCGCTGGGCCTTCTTTTAGCACATTACCAAATTCATTCCAGAATGACTGATACTTTTCAGCATCATTTTTCGCCATTTTCTCAAGCATCTGAAGCACACGCTTAGTACAACCTTGGCGAAGGGTCTGGGTAATTTTGTTGTCTTGAAGAATTTCACGAGAAACGTTTAGCGGTAAATCGTTACTATCAAGTAACCCTTTCACAAAACGCAGGTATGTTGGCATGAACTGCTCTGCGTCATCCATAATGAATACGCGTTGCACATACAACTTTAAGCCATGATTCTGGTCACGGTTCCACATATCAAATGGCGCTTTTGAAGGAATATACAATAAGCTAGTGTATTCCGTTTTACCTTCTACTTTATTGTGCGCCCATGCTAGAGGATCGGTAAAATCGTGTGAAATGTGCTTGTAGAATTCATTGTATTCTTCATCTGAAATATCAGATTTTTCACGAGTCCACAGGGCCGTTGCCTTGTTAACAACTTCCCATTCACCTGGCTGAGCTTCAATCTTCTCGCCATCAGGGCCTTCGCTTTCAGGCACTTCGTCTTTCCACATCTGTACTGGGATGCTGATGTGATCAGAATACTTACTAATAATGGAACGCAGACGCCAAGCATCAGCAAACTCTTTTTCGTCTTCACGTAGGTGAAGCACAATTTCAGTACCGCGTGTGGGCTTGTTAATTTCGGCGATGGTGAATTCACCTTCCCCTTCAGATACCCATTCAATGGCTTCTGCTGCATCAGTGCCAGCAGCACGAGTACGAACCGTCACCTTATCCGCTACAATAAATGCCGAGTAAAAACCAACACCAAATTGGCCGATAAGTTGAGAGTCTTTGGCGTTGTCGCCAGAAAGCTTGCTAAAGAAGTCCTTAGTACCAGACTTTGCGATGGTACCTAAGTTAGCGATAACCTCATCTCGGGTCATCCCGATACCATTGTCCGCAATGGTTACCGTGCTAGCTTCTTTATCAACACTAATTTTAACCGCAAGATCGCCGTCATTTTCATAAAGACTGCCGTCTTCCAATGCGCGAAAACGGAGCTTATCTGCTGCGTCAGCGGCATTTGACACTAACTCACGAAGAAAAATTTCTTTATTCGAGTACAAAGAGTGAATCATCAGATGAAGTAACTGCTTTACTTCCGTCTGAAAACCGTGGGTTTCTTTATGGGCTGCTTCAGCCATAATCCAATATCTCCTCGTTGAATGGATCACATTACTCTCAGACAGGTAGGGTCTGTGAGCGTGTTTTTCAACAGTAAAGGTAAAAAATTATGACGAAAAGTGAGTATTAGGTTGCTAAATGAAGGCACTTGAGGGAAAGCTATAACTTTCGGCGCCCTGAAAACGCATGTGTAAGGGTGTTTCCATCAATATATTCTAGCTCCCCACCAACGGGGACCCCATGGGCAATTCGTGACGCATCAATATTGTGACTAGCACACACTTGAGCAATATAGTGTGCTGTGGCCTCCCCTTCTACGGTGGGGTTGGTTGCTAAAATCACTTCGTTAATGCCCCCAGCAGACAGACGCCTCTCAAGCTCATCTAAGCCTATTTCGTTCGGCCCTACACCATCGATAGGCGATAGATGCCCCATCAACACAAAGTATTGGCCTTTGTAGCTCAAGGTTTGCTCAATAGCCAAAACGTCTTGTGGGCTTTCTACAATGCACAGAAGCCCGCTTGCTTCGCGTTCAGGGTGACGGCAAATTTCACACAGTGCATCCTCTGTAAACGTTCTGCAGCGTTCACAATGGTGTATATGCTCCATAGCGTTATGTAAAACATTGCTTAAGTCCAGCGCACCAGTACGATTGCGCTCCAACAGATGAAATGCCATCCGCTGTGCGCTTTTTTGCCCTACACCAGGTAGACAGGTTAAGGCTTGAATGAGTTCGGTAAGTAAAGGGCTAAACTTCATAATGGCTGTATGGATTTGTCACGATTTGAGTGTGCGCAATGGTCGCATTTAACGATGCCCCATTCAACTGATTCGCGTAAGTAAAACCGCGTGAAAGTAATATATTTTAGCCACGTTCAGTTTACATTCATTTTCACGTAACTATAGTTCCTTATCGTTTTACCCCCTATAGCTAGTAGGGCTACCATTTTCTCGAAAAAGGATATTTTATGAAGTTTCGTCGTCCCCTCATGTGTGCCATTGTACTATCAACTTCTCTTACAACCCCTCTTGCGTTAGCTCAAACCGCGCAAATTCATCACGAAGTTAGCCTAGGTATCTCTGATATCAAAGACGCAGACGATAAATTTCTGGGTGTAGGTTACCGCTATTATTTCGATACTGTGAATATGGCTACTCAGCCTTGGGCGATAAGCCCCTACCTTCAGCGCGCTAACAATGCATCGGTAAACTATTTTGCTATCGACGACCTAAACAGTATCAATATAGATGGCGAATGGTTTTATTCTGATACTCTCATAGTGCGTGGTCGCTATGGGAGGATTTCCGACGAAAGGAATTTATCTGATGTTACTCAGCAACGGGTAGGCATCAGTTTGTCCACCTTTGCCAACGACCACTGGGAATACGGTGCAGGTATCGATCTTTTCGATATTGAAGAAGCGTTTTACGCTTATGATGACCCAACAACAAGATATAAAGCTGATGATAACGAACTCAGTTTCAGTATCTTTGCTAGGTATACCAGCTTTGGAGGGACAGCAAAAAGCTTCACGCCAGGGTGGGATATCGCGATGAAAGGCACTCACTTCGACGACGAATTTTCAATTGAGATTGACGCAGATTACTATCTTAAACCCAATTGGAGTGTGGGTGTCGCTGCACTGTATGAAAACCATGACGGCTACAGTTCAGAGAACCTAGTCGAATTAGGTACCAACTATTGGTTTAACCCTTATTCATCGCTTAGATTTGGCCTAGGATATGATACAGACGATGGCGATTTAGGTTCTATTACGCTGTTAGGCACTTTCAGGTTTTAATAAGGTTTATTCCGCAGGATTACTTGGCGAAGAAGTCCGTATGGGCTGCTTCGCCACTTTATCGAGCTCGATCTTGTAGGCATTGCCGCCAATGAGCCCTTTGAATTCTTCATCGGTAAATACCAGCGTATTGTTGTCGTAAAAGGTAACGGCCTCTTTTTGTGTAATTAACCCTAAATCTATTCTGTAAATATCGCCTGAGAAAAATCGGTCTGACGGAAAATTCTCGAATAGCCATATTGACGTTGAGTCTAACAATACTAACCTTTTTCTGTCTGGACTGATGGCTGCTGAAGTAATCCAACATAACTTTTCCAATGTCGTACAGGTTTTAAAAGCATCTATCTTTTCAGCATTAAAATTTGCCGCATGATCTCCTACTTTATACACATTTGTAATACCATCAAATGGCGCAGTTCGATTCTTAGTAAATAAGTAGAGGTTGTGGTCAAACTCAATAAAGGCTTCTAAATCAAAGTTCTTTTGGTGAGGTTCTACGGGTGTACCATCCATTTCTGGGTAGGTAAATTTAATAATTTCTGCTTCTGTTGTGTCTGTCTTTATATCTATGGGGTTTTCAATTTTATATATGGTTAACCATCGCCTGTTATTTTCATTGTTGCCGAAATCGCCTAGAAAAAAATGACCAAACTCGTTTTGTGTCATGTCTTCCCAATCGATATTTTTTGCATTGGTTACCGTCACTTCCCTAGCTACTGAACCATCATCATTCAACATATAGAGTTTAGGCCCGTCCCCGCTATCGTTAATGGCCCAAAGACGTAATTTCTTATCAAACTCAATACCCGAAATTTCACGCACCTTTGGGTCAATATCATGCTGCTTTTTGCTATACAAAGAATACGCAGCCCCCACCGTGAACAACATTGCCATGCAAGCTAACAGTAGAGAAATGAGTACAACGGGCTTTTTAATCATGCAAATACACATCCTTGTTTACACGTGACATTTTCGCGACCATGAATGACTGTCTCAACCCGTGTTGCCAATAAAAAAGCAGTTAAGTTAACGGCGTGTTTACTTAACTGCTTCTGGTACGTATCGGGAACGCTGAGTCTGACTAAAAACCTCTTAAAACGGCATTTTGAAGCCCGGAGGTAAAGGCATGCCTCCAGTCACATCACCCATTTTTTCTTTGCTGGTTTCTTGCACGCGACGTACCGCATCGTTAAATGCTGCGGCAACTAGGTCTTCAACCATATCTTTGTCGTCGTCCATCAAAGAATCGTCAATATCAACACGACGCACGTTGTGATTACAGGTCATTGTCACTTTAACCATACCTGCGCCCGCTTCACCGGTAACCTCTAGGTTCGCTAAGTCGTCTTGTACTTTTTGCATGCGCTCTTGCATTTGCTGCGCCTGCTTCATGATATTACCCATTCCACCTTTAAACATATTTTATCTCGCTTCGTTTTGGTGTTAATTGAAACTGTTATCTCGCCTTTACCGTGTCGGTAACAATAGATGCATCAAACATTGATAACAGCGCTTGAATTTTTTCGTCACTTTCTAAAACTTCATGCGCATAGGCTTCGCGCATTGCTACTATTTCTTGTTGAAGTGAATATGGTGTCTGAGCAGGGTTGCCCAATACTATTTCAATTTCCACCTGTTCACCTAACGTATGGTGTAGTGCATCCAACAATTGTTTTTTGGCACTCTCATTAAGTAAATGCGCCTGACTGTTGTCAATTTCAAGCGTAACCTGACCGTTGTTTTTACTGAAAGAGGCATGCAACACAAGTTGCTTTAATAACCCCGCCAGCGGCATTTGCTCAACCAGGTAGCTCCATTTATCTATTTGACTGGCATGCACCAGTTTTTTACCGTCTTCTAAATACGCCGTTAACTGCCCCTTATACTGCTGAGGCGCTACACCAGTATCACTTGCTTCACTAGGTTGAAGCGGGTCGCTCGACATTTGCGAATCAACGTTATTTTCATTACGCGGCATGTTCGCATGAGGCTCACTCTCGTGAGCAAAAGGCGCATGCGATTGTGACGTTACTAGGTCTTCTTCGGTCTGCACTTGTCTTGATGGTGCCTCTACCCGTGCAGGCTCAGCCATAGACTGAGACGATGGGTTGTCGTCTCCCTTAGACTCTGTTGCCCAAGGTGGCGAATCATCCCCTAAATCTGGTGTATGCGGCGCGTTTTCCTTCGCCACAGGTTCTTGCGCTGCTTGTGTGATGTCTTGCGCGCCATTGCCTCTGCTAAGTCGGTTAAACAAGCCGTCGTCTTTGTCATTTTTGGCGGCTTTCTTGGTACTTTCAGCTGCATTTTCAACTTTTTGCTGCTTTAATTTCTGTCGCAGTGCCAACATATCCGCCGTTGACGTAAGCTGCGCATCGTTATCACCATGCTGAAGGGCTCCGTGTGACGTGTCACTTAAATGCTCAGCATCTGCATTTTTTTCAGTGGCCTCATTGATATGCACAGGCTCTTGATAGCCAAACTCTCCCTCAAACATGCCTGTCTCTTGTGGAGGAAGATCGTCATGATAAGCATCTAACGGCGGCGTATCATTGAACGGTGATTCATCACTAGGCGGCAATGTTTCCGGTGTCAACGCGGGTGATTGAGCTTTAGTGACAGGCTCATCAATTGGCGGAGCTTGTTCTGGCTGTGTTGGGGCGGCACCAGATTCCTCAGGTGTTAACTCAACTGGCTGTGGCTCAACTGGCTGTGTAAGAGTGGTTTCTGACTCTGGCGTTAAAGAGGATTGCTCGTCACTGTGAGAGGCTTGGCGTTGGCTGACAGATGAAGATTCCTCGGCTGGCTTTTCAGCTACCACGGCGCTGTTTGCCTCTGAAGCAGTTATTGCAGAGACTGGCGAGTTAAGTTGGGACTTTCCCGTACTGATAATCTCCTCTGTGTCGGAGATGGGTTCGTTCGGTGCAAATGTCATCATTCGCATTAGCGTCATTTCTAACGCACTTCGCCCGTCTAGCGCTAATGGTAAATCTTTACGCCCCTGTAGCGCAATCTGGTAGAACAGCTGCACTTGCTCTGGCGCTATACTTTTCGCCAGTTGAAAAATAGCCTTGGCTGAGGTGGTTTCTAGCTTACATACATCAGGCACCCATTGAGTAAGAGCAATTTGATGTAAGGTGCTGGCTAATTCTCCAAGTACTTGACTGTAATCTGGTGCTTGCTCAGCAATATCCTGCACTAACTGCATAACATCAGTAGGCGTTTTAGTTACCACTGCGTGTAACAACTTCACCAATTGATTTTTATCCATTAGCCCTAGCATGTCGGTAACCACCGACGCGTTCACCGCATTGCCCCCTTGAGCAATAGCTTGGTCGGTAAGGCTTAGTGCGTCACGCATACTGCCTTGTGCTGCACGTGCTAATAGCGCTAACGCTGAAGGTTCAAACGGCAGCGACTCTTCCTGTAAAATATGCGTTAATTGCCCAACTATTTGCTCCCGCGAAAGCGCCTTCAAATTAAACTGAAGACAGCGCGACAAAATAGTAATCGGCAATTTTTGCGGATCGGTGGTTGCTAACAGAAATTTAACGTGCGGAGGTGGCTCTTCAAGCGTTTTCAGCAAGGCGTTGAAGCTATGCTTTGATAGCATATGAACTTCATCGATAAGATACACCTTATAACGGCCGCGGGTTGGCTTATATTGTACGTTATCGAGTAATTCTCGGGTATCTTCAACCTTAGTGCGCGATGCCGCATCTATCTCTAGCAAATCAACATAATTACCATGCTCAATTTCTTTGCAGGTATTACATTGACCACATGGATTCGCACCTTGCCCTTCTTCGCAATTTAAGCTTTTAGAAAAAATTCGAGCAATGGTGGTTTTGCCCACGCCACGGGTACCTGTAAACAGGTACGCATGGTGAAGCCTATCATTATCAAGCGCGTTTGAAATAGCAGAAACGACATGCTCTTGCCCTACCAGTTCACTGAACTTACCTGGGCGCCATTTCCGTGCTAATACCTGATAACTCATTGCCTGTTATTTAATCCTTATTCGCCTTCAAACTCGCATAGACTAAAGCTTTCCACGCCAATTTGGTCAAGTTTTTCACGTCCACCTAAATCGGGTAAATTGATAATAAATCCAGCATGCTCCACCTCTCCACCTAAACGGCGAATTAGCTTTGCTGAAGCGGCAATGGTGCCACCTGTTGCGAGTAAATCATCAATAAGAAGTACTTTGTCGCCGGGTTGAATGGCGTCTTTGTGTATCTCTAAAGTATCAGTACCGTATTCCAGCTCATAACATTCACTCACCACTTCGCGAGGGAGTTTATTTGGCTTTCTTACAGGCACAAACCCAATACCCATTTCTATGGCAAGAGGCGCACCGAATAGAAAGCCGCGAGCTTCGGTACCTGCAACTTTATTGAAACCCATGCCTTGATATTTTTCTAAAAGCAGGGAAATACAGCTGCTAAACGCTTTATGATCTTCTAAAACGCTGGTTACATCTCTAAATAAAATACCTGGCTTTGGATAGTCAGGTACGGTTTTTACTACTGATTTTATATATTCTGCAGTCACAATAATGCCTTGATTGTCTGCGTTATAACCAGAAGGTGAACCAGCCGGCGATGATATGCATCAACGGGAACGCGATTAGAGTTACTAGCGATGCTAGAAAGTACCACTTGTTATAGACTTCTTTGAAATCTGAATTGTCAGCCATTTGCACTACCTAAACAATTTTGTGAACAAAAAAATGGTGCTAAATGTTAATCGAAAGCAAGCCCGATTGACAGCGCTAATATGATCGATCGCTCACTTTCAGACCAGATCCTGGCGAAAGTTTAATATAAAGCAGGTAAATAGTAATGGTTACTTAGGATACTGGAAGCAGTATTCCTTTTTGTAACATGTCAGTGAGGGTCTGGTTCATACCATTTATAAGCACGTTTGAAGGAATTTGGGGAAGTTGTTGACACAACGACTCAGCTAATTGTTCTATTTCCATTCCCAGTTCATTTTGTTCCAGCGTGTTGACTAAAATAGCCGTCACCGGATTAACATGAGTAAATTGAACGTCAAACTCACGGTCTCTGTAAACAACGTAGAACTGCTGTTCTTCGGCAGGTTGCTCTGGGAAATAATCCTCACCAATTAGATGGACTTCGAACTGATATGCCGCCAACGAGGCATACGGTGACACTCTAATGGCGGTAACATTGTTTCCTTGTTGATAAAATTCAATGTCGTCTTCGTTTTTTCTGATACTAACGTCAAGCTCAAGCCACTCATAGTGAGCAAGCTCGGCAGCCAAGTCGGGCAGCGTAATATCGAAGGTTGGCTCTGTTGCAAGGTACTCAACGAACTCATTACTTCTTTCAGACAA
>ERZ724575.123-NODE-123-length-12444-cov-4.068604_pt1 | contig 12444 bp, 10 predicted proteins | sample MGYA00375869_ERZ724575 | MGnify/ENA primary metagenome ERZ724575 (study PRJEB28725, sample SAMN03264848) | marine sediment metagenome | biome: marine pelagic biome; feature: marine oligotrophic desert; material: marine snow | place: Pacific Ocean:North Pacific... | reverse complement strand
AAGTTTTCAAATAAAAGCTTTTACTACATGGAGGGTTGAACGTGGGGCACAGAAACTATAGCCGTGGTTCTCGCGGTTTGTCTGTGGCCCAGTTATTTTGCGCCATTGGCGTACCTTTTTGCTGGTGCGTGCGCTATAACTGTGGTTACCCGCATTGTATTTGGTTTTACCACGTTAAAAGCACTTGAGAAATAGCTGTGTTTATAACGCAAAGCGGGTTGATATCTTCAGGGGGCATCATGATGTTCACGGCGACAAAGGAAGTAGGTTAGCCACCTATGGAAAATGAATCTTTGATAAGAGTCGGCGCGTTTGTGTGTATTTTTACGGTGATGGCAATGTGGGAAGCAACACGGCCTGCACGTAAAGCGCAGCTCTCTGCTTGGGTAAGATGGCGGGGGAATTTTGCGATGGTATTGGCCGGCGCACTCATCACGCGTCTTTTATTGCCGGGCGCATTAGTAGGTGTGGCGCTTTGGGCAAATAACGCCAATTGGGGGGTGTTTAATCGTCTATCTTTGCCTGCTTGGATTGAAATAAGTGTGTGTATGCTTTTGTTAGATTTGGTGATCTATTGGCAACACCGTCTGTTTCATACCGTGCCGTTATTATGGCGTTTTCACCAAATGCATCATGCAGATAGCCATATGGACACCACAACAGGCCTACGGTTTCACCCTATCGAAATTGCCTTGAGTTTACTGATTAAAGCCGCCGTGGTCATTTTTCTTGGCGTACCCGCATTAGCAGTAGTCATTTTTGAGGTGGCATTAAACGGTTTTGCTATGTTTAATCATGCCAATATTAAACTGCCCTCAGCGGTAGATAATGCCATCAGCAAACTGTTTATTACGCAACGTGTGCATCGTATTCACCATAGTCAACGTATTGCAGACTCAAACAGCAACTTTGGTTTCAGTGTGTCGTGGTGGGATAAACTTTTTAATAGCTACCAACATGAAACTTCGCTTAGCGACGACGATATCAACATAGGGCAAGCAGAGATTCCAGCGTCAAAGCAAAACGCCAGTGTCATTGGCTTACTGTTAATGCCTTTTCGCCGTCATCGCCGGTGAGCAATTCGGTAGAGGGCCGCTGGACTACATCACACCTATTGTGGTCAAGACCAGGTACAGTGTCCCCAACTGAAGGACAGAACCCACACCTATAAACACACCATCTCGATTGGTCATCCCTAACGCTGTAATACATAACGCGAACGCAGGTAAAGCTACCGCAAAAGGCAGCGCTTCAAGAGGGATCATGCATAGCGCGGCAATGGCACAATAGCCCGCGATAACGTTTTTCATGGGAGTTTGAGAGAGCTGCGTCATTCGTGGCCGTAATAACTTTTCTACGCGCTGAACCTTGGGTTTGGCTTTTTCCACGGCGCTTTCAAGTTTATCGGTTTCAATTTGTTGCTGGGTCAGTTTATTGGGTAGCCATGGGCTCTCTCGGCCCATGGCAGCTTGCACACAAATTAAGAAAAGCGTAATGCCACAAAAGGTAGGCACGCCAGGAATAGCGCCAGTAGGCAGTAGCGCAATTAACGACGGTATTAAAAGCAAAGGTCCAAAACCTCTGTCTTCAAAGCGAGCAATAATTTTCCCCGCAGAAACCTTATCTCCATCTTGCTCCTTAACTAGCTTGTTAAGCAGCTTACTCATTGACGTGTCCATAGCGTTCCCTGTGCAATAGCAATAAATTACCTTTCACTATACGTATGCAATGGAAATGGGTTTAGTTCTACACAGAGGAAGGAGTGTGAAAATTACCCTACATCAGACAGTTGTTACTCGACTGAGAGCACCAACTTGCCGATATGGTTTTTTCGTTCAAAATCTTGCTGGGCGCGGGTAATGTCCTCTAAGGGATAAACCTTGCTTACCAGTGGCTTTATTTGATTGGCCTCTATACGTTGAATTAAGCTGGCAAACACTCCCTCGGACAGAATGGTGCAACCCAGTAACTGCAAATCTTTCAAGTAGAGTGTGCGTAAATCGAGCGGTACGGTATGACCCGCAATGGCACCGGCAGTGGCATAGCGACCGAAAGGCTTAAGTATGTCGAGCAGTTCTGGCCAGCGAGGGCCAGCGACTAAATCAATCACTACGTCGAAAGGCTGAGCTTTGGCGTAAGTGTTAAAATCAGCGTTTCTGTCAAGGGTCGCGTCTGCCCCTAAACGTAATATGGCGTCGCGTTTATTTTCGCTGGTCACCGCCACTACTTTCGAGCCACGGGCCTTTGCTAATTGAATCGCGGCCGAACCCACACCGCCGGATGCGCCCGTGATTAACACGCTATCTTTTTCAGTGACCTGAGCTCTGCATAGCATATTTTCTGCGGTGGAATAGGAACAGGGAAAAGAGGCTAACTCGATGTCGCTCAATGAAGAGTGAATGGCGTGAGCGTGCTGACTGGCTACCTTTGTATACTGAGCAAAGCCGCCGTCACATTCCGAACCAAAGTACCAGGGTGAAGACAATGCTTCGCTATTAGCCTCAAATAAACAAGGCTCAATTAACACCCTTTCCCCAATACGCGCGTTACTCACATTGTCACCTACCGCCACAATGTAACCACATACATCCGCACCTTGAATAAGGGGTAAATTCAGTGCAGTGCCGCCCCAGCCAGCGTCATCTGCATCATTGTCACCTTTTGAATACCAACCAATACGTGTGTTTAAATCGGTGTTGTTAACCCCAGCGGCCTTTACTTTAATAAGCACATCGTTAGGGGTGAGTGAAGGTACAGGGATTGAAGGGTTTATCGTGAGGGAGTCTAACCCTCCATGCTGAGTTAATTGAACGCCTTTCATGGTGGCAGGTACGGATGTCATTACGTTTCCTTTTCGCTAACTTTCAATATCAGATTCATACTTTTGAGGGGCTTACTAGCAGTGCAGATACGTTGGCCTTTGCCGCGTCAAGGGCGAGGTAGCCCAGTGTAGGCCAAGCACTAGACATACCTTCGTGAATGAGAAATACGCGCTCTGCAAGGCTTTTATCCCCAAGTCGAGATTCAAACCAACCTTTGACTTCCTGTTTGTGTGAATTCACCGCCTTCGCTATTTGCTCATTATTTGGATAGCTTGCTAATGCTTGAAGCGACAGACATCCTCGCGGTGCATAGTGTTCTAGCCAATGGGCTAAACGCTGAAGAATATGATCTAACGCAGCGTCTATGTGAGGAGGGCAGCCCTGTTCCAGAAAACTGATGTATCGGTTGTGCCTGTTATTTAGTGCGGCCACTATCATATCTTCCTTTGACGGAAAGTACTTATACAGTGTTTTTAGTGTGGTTTGCGTATGTGATTTCAACGTTGATACGTTTGGTTCTGCAAAGCCATGAAGAGAGAAGGCGTCTTCAAGGCGTGACGCGAGTTCCACTCTTTTATCCATAGTAGGCAACAATGTCTTCCACCTTAGGGTAAACCGTTTGGGTAGAATAAATGTTCTACTTAAAGGGTAGAGCATTCATTCTACCGGGTCAAGCACCCGTTTTTTTTTCAGGGTTCGCGATAAGTTCAGTTTTTTGTAAATTAAGTTGAATTAAGTAATGAGACTGATTATCATTCGCACGCATTTTGCTTTCTAGATTAAAGGTGACTTTACATACACTTCATAGACGGACACTCGATGCACATTAATATTGCCAAATCGAAAACGCTCAGCGCTACTACAGCGCTATTTTCTTTACTTTATGTTTCAACGCCGTTTGCCCAACAGCAAGCGAATGTTGAAAAGGAAGAGGTTGAACAAACAGATATCGCTGAAGTAAGCGATGAAAATCTTGACGTTATTACAGTTTATGGCCGCCATAATCGACTGATTTTAGAGTCAGGTACTGCTACCAAATCAAATATGAGTTTGATGGAAACGCCAGCGGCCATTGTCGTCGTAGATGGCACCTTGCTTAACGAACAAGGGGTTAGCACACTACAAGAAAGTATCAGAAATATTAGTGGCCTGAGTCAAGATGGAAACAACTATGGCGTGGGAGACAACCTTGCTATCCGTGGCCTTGGTGTGAATTATACCTTTGATGGTATTTACGCGGGCGCAGACCTGGGAAATAGCTACAACCCCACTCGTTCAATGACCAACGTTGAAAGTATAGAAGTATTGAAAGGGCCGGCAACAGGCTTGTATGGCATGGGTGAGGCTGGGGGTATTATTAACCTGATTGAGAAAAAACCCCAGTTTGAAGATCAGTATCAAATTCGCGCGTCCGTCGGTAGCTGGGATAGCTATTCAATAATGTTAGATGCCACCGGCGCTATTAATAAAGATCTTGCTTACCGCGTGGTGGCAAACCGCGAACAATCTGACGGCTATCGAGGTTTGAGTGACGAACGCAGTGAGTTATACACGTCACTAAAATTCATTGCATCACCAGACAATCAGTTTTTAGTCTCTGCGGCCTATATTGACGATGCGGTACAAGTTGACTCAGTGGGTCATCCAGTGAGATTAATCGATTTAACCATGTTTGATACAGACGCAGGGAGTTTAACCGGTGATGATTTGGTTAATGACACTGCAGAGTCAGGTGGTTTACAGTTAACTGATGAACAACGAGACGAATTAGCCGCATCACTCACGTCAACAGACGGTGTGCAGCCTTATGATTTAGGTGACACCAGTCTTATTTCGCCTATTTCACGCCCTAATGAAGGGGAAGAGTTCCGCATTAAAGTACGCCAAGATATTGAATTGGGTGATAACTGGTCACTAACTCAGCAACTTCAATATCGCTCGTACGAATCTGAATACATTCGTCAAACCAGTGCTTTCAATTACGTGTACGTTGATCGTAATGGCACTACTAATTTAGAGCCTCGTGCGCCGCTCGTTATTGATGGTGTGCTATACCCGTTTGCGGCACGCAGACAAGAGTATCGTAAGGTAATGGCTGATGAGAAAGTGTGGCAGTATTTCCTTGATGTCACCAAAACATGGTCTTTTGGCGATGTTCGAGGTGAACATTTAGCCAGCGTGAACTATGAAGACCACGACATTAGCTACGCACAGTGGTCTATTTGGGACGCAGACGATACACGAAGCGATGCTGTACCGTATATTTTAGATATACGCGACCCTAATTGGCCTACTGGCACATTTGAAGATTACAACCCTTCCTTACGCAGCAAATACAACAAAGATGTGAGTAGCTGGGGCGTGAGTTTCCAAGAAGTGGTTTACTTTAATGAGCACTTTACTGGCCGTTTTGGTGGCGCCTACGGTGGGGTAAAACAAACTTACCTAAACCAATATAGCGACGGTAATCCAGAGTACGATACCAGTGACAACGGATTTACCTATAACCTAGGTTTAACCTACTTATTCAGTGATAGCTTGAGTACGTTCATTAACCATTCTAAGGGAAGAACCGCGTACGGTATTTTAGATGCGCTAGCAGAAGAAGATAATCAGCCTGATTCAGAATCGGAATCGTGGGATTTAGGTGTGCGTTTCACGGCGCTTGAAGAGCAGGTTATTGGTTCAATTGTATTTTTTGATACTGCTAGAACCAACCTTCAATACAGCAACCCCTTATATGAAGACAATATTGACGACCCTTCATATAACGTTGATGTGCCGGAATACTACTACGATGAACAAGATCGCACCACAGGTGTAGAAGTAGACATTAACTTTGATATCAACGAACAGTGGTCACTTAATGCGAATGGCACATATCAAGATCCTGTCACCGAGCCTGGTGCGCATGCCTCAAGCACTGATGAAGAGCAAACTAAAGGGATTGCAGAAAAGTTCGCCAGCACATGGCTAACTTACAGTCATACCTTCGATGCGCTGCCAGCGCCTGTGAAGTTTAGTGTGGGCGTAACCTACGAAGACGAACGCACTATTTCTGCGTCAGCTTTTGGTATCGATTACGCATTCGTTGACTCATATACAGTATGGGACGCGGCCGTGAGCTATGTGTCTGATGATTGGAACGTACAATTAAACGTTCGAAACTTAGACAATACTGACTACTACAGCAGCGCAATGTACTTGGGTGGCCTGCCAGGCGAAGAGCGTAACGTTAAGCTAACCGCTTCGTATAGCTTTTAACGTAGGTTGCATCATTGAAAAAATACGTAGAAATATGGCTACGTAGCATAGCCGCCATAGTGGGCGGCTATGCTGTATCTGCACTGAGTACTTTTTATCTCACCTATTGCTTTGTGACGGGCTTCTCACTGAGTAAAGGCGTGGCGGTACTGAGTGCATGTATGCTTAGCTACTTTTTATTCTTCGCCATTTTTATTATCAGCTTTGCTGTAGCAAACATTCGGGCGTGGAGCCTCATGCTTTTTTTCAGTATTGTGCTGTGTTTTCTTGGCTTGCCCTACGTATCAACCCTTTAGCGACGTCATAATGAAAGCAACATTCAGAAAAAGCATGATTTGGTTGCATACCTATTTGGGTGTGTTCTGCGGCTGGTTACTTTTTGCCATTTTTGTCACAGGTACACTAAGCTATTTTACGCCTGAAATGACGCGCTATTTAATGCCTGAGCGACATGTAATTAGCCTTCCTCAAGATACCCTTATTGATCATTCTTTTGCTTTTTTAAAAGAGAATGCCAGTGATGCTGACGAGTGGCGCGTACATTTGCCTACAGATAGAAACGCGCACTGGTACGTGCAATGGCGTAAAGATAAAAGCCGGAAAAAGGTCACATTTAATGCTGATACGGCCGCGCTAGAAAAAGAAATGGAAACCAAAGGTGGCTTATTCTTTCGAAACTTCCACTATACCCTGCAATTACGCGGCTACGGAGGGCGCTACATAGTGGGCATTGCTGCTATGGCCATGTTGTTAGCTATTTTTACCGGTATTTTTACCCATCGCCGTTTTTTTAGAGACTTTTTCACCTTAAGGCCCCACAAGCTGAAAAAATGGCTTACCGATTTTCATGCGTTGGCTGGCATTTTAACCTTGCCATTTTGTATCATGATTTGTGTCAGTGGTATTTTCATCTACGCCATTATGTACATGCCCTATGCAGCAAATAGCCACTTTGAGAGGGGCGAAAAAGGGGTGAACAAGCAAATTATTCCCTCTTTGGCTCTACTGCCGCCCGCGCAAAAAAGTGCAGGAGCAGACGCAAATACAAATAAGCCGAATAACCTCAACACTAGCAAAAACATGGCAAGAGCCTAACCCTATCGCCAAAATTACCGTGGAAAAACCCCAGTTCAGTAACAGTCGCACGATTGTTGAACGTAGTAAGGCCACCACGGTATCTAACCGGGCAGAACGCGCTGTCTTTCACAGTTATACAGGAGACGTTCTACCCGGCTATGAAAATGAAACTGTGCCTGCCCAAATAAGACGGGTGCTGTATGGGTTGCATCAGGCTAACTATGCTCCTATAGGTATGCGCTGGTTATTATTTGCTTTAGGGGTGGCAGGGTGCGCACTTATCGCTACTGGTAATATCATTTGGGTAAACCAACGTAAGAAATCGAACAAACAAAGCCGTTTAACCCTGGCTTTAATGGAAAAAGGAAATGTGGCTGCAATAATGGGGTTAGTGCTTGCGTGTATAAGCTTCTTTCTTGCCAATAAGCTTTTGCCTGAAACCATGGCGATGCGCAGTGAATGGGAAATACATAGCTTTTTTATTGTATGGTTGGCGAGCTTTCATCATGCTTTATACTCTGGGAGTGCTCGTCGAGCCTGGTACCAACAAACATTATTGGCGAGTCTTTTTTGCTTTTCGCTCGTAATGATTGAGCTAAGTATGTATTTTAGCCGCATTCAGCATGGGGTCATTACCGGTGACATGACTTATTTAAGCTTTATTCCTGCTTTTTTAGTGTTTGGTGGATTATTGCTAATACTGGCTAGAAAATTTAGGCGTCACGGAGCAGGGCAGTGACTACTATTGTTGCACTTATCCAACTTTTCGCCTTGGCATGTTTGGCGTTTTCTATGCAAAAGCATCATAAGGTGCTCAAAAATAACTACCCAAGTATTGCGGTAAAACCGCGAGGCCTTGTTATTTTAGGGTGGCTGGGTTTGGTATTGTCGTTGTGGGTGAGTATGGTGACGAGTGAAGTACTGAGCATTGCTTTGGTGTGGTGGTTTTGCACTTTGAGCTTGGCAGTCTTTGCCGTTGCCCTGTATCTAAGCCACTTAATTCAATTCAGCAAAGAGTAGCCAGGCTACTCTTTGCAGTTGTAAGTTTTTCGCGTTTGATGTTGCCGCTATTGGCTTACTTGGAAAGGCTTATCGGCACGAATATAAACAAGTACCTCGCCATCACTCGTGTTGTTAACCTTGTGTTGGCTTTCGCCGGTTGATTCTAGGAAACTTCCCGCGCCAAGGGCGATAGTTTTGTTCCCTTCATCGCTATCTGTTGAGCCCATTGCGGTGTGTTGAGTTACCTGCGCATCTGAATACGTATAGTTCACCGCACCTTTTATGACGACAGCTTTAAATGATTGCCCATAGGCCGTAATCGTGCCGTTAAATCCTGCCGGTAAAGAAAGCATTGAACCAAATACATCTTGGGTGTCTCCCCATAAATAGGTTGCCTTAACGCCTTCAGCAGATAGGGTTGCTAAATCAGAGTCGTGAAGCCAAACCATATTGTTGATGTGCAGATTCACGGGGCGTTCACCATTGTCAAAATGTGCGTTTGATGGTTTAACCAGATACGGGCCTTCGTCAATTTCTAAGTAGATGAGGTTTGTTGAATCGTTAGCTGCGGTAGTATGATCTTCCCCGGCGGGTTGAGTCCAAAACGAGCCTGTGGGCATCCACATTTTGGCTGCGCTAGGATCATCGTTGTGCATTTGCCCTTCTATGACAATTCCACGATACGTAATATTATGAATGTGGGGCGGCGACTCAAACCCTTTGTTAAAGCGCACCAACATACCCGTTGCAGTATCTTGTGTTCTATCTCCCCACAAATCAGCGGCGCCTGGGCTTTTATCCCCACGAAGCGGATTTAAATATCCCCATTCTACCTCGTTTGCGGGCACCACTTTCGTGTCGGCGTGGGACATGAAAGGCATGCCAAGCATTATAGATAGTACAAAAAGTCGATGAGGTTGTAGCGCGTTGCGTGTAGGGCTTATACGTGAAAGTTTCTGTTTGAAAAATGAAGTCATGCTATTACCTGTTTGCCGATGTGGTTAGCGCCTAGTGTAGGTATAACACTAGGCTGGATAAACAGGCTTTGCCTTGAATCACTTTCCTTAAATTTTAGATAATAGCGCAAACATGACTGTTGCAGGGGGCGCCCATAGGAAAGAATAAGCTGGTGTGAATGTTGGTTTATACGATATTAATAAACAAGGCGAGTACTTGCGGTGACTCACCTTGTTTTAGGTCGTTTCGATGGTTTCGCTATTGGGTAGTGAAATAGTCAGTATGTTGCTTAAGTTCTTTCGCTAAACTCGAGAGTATTTTCGCTACTAGCTGATTCTGTTCGTAAAGGCTCATGGAGGAATCTCCCATAGCTGTGGCAGTCGCAATAACCTCATTTAACCCATCGTTAAGTGCATTCAGTGTGGATATTTGCTTGGTAGAAGCACTGACCACTTGATTGACATTGTCTAAAGACTGTTTAGCTTGTTCTTCTATAATTTGCAGCAAGTTGCTTGATTTATCCGAGAGCTCAATTGCCCCTTCTACCTGTGGAATACTCGACGACATAATTTCCATTGTGACCGATGTTTCTGCTTGAACTTCATTGAGCATAGACGAAATTTCAGCTGTAGCTTCGCCTGTTCTCGATGCTAAGCTTCTCACTTCGTCGGCCACGACCGCGAAACCTCTGCCTGACTCACCTGCGCGGGCAGCTTCAATGGCTGCGTTAAGCGCAAGTAAGTTTGTTTGCTCTGAAATCCCGCTAATCGTGTTAGTGATACCACTAATTTCTTGCGTGCGTTTTTCAAGCTTTCTAATATTGTCTACCGCCATTTTTACGGTTTCTGCCAAGCTACGAATTTCATTTGCAGCATGGGACACTGCTTCTTTACCATCTGCAGAAGTATCGGCTGCCTCAACTGAAATCTGTTCTGTTTGTGAAAGTAAGTTTTCAACTAACGCCGCCTCAGTTCTTACACTTTCCATATACTTAATAACATTCGCACTTTGAGAAGACTGCTGAGAGGCTAAAAATCTAAATTTCCGCTACTATCAGACTCAGTTTGAGACTGCCTAGTGATACTGTCTGCAGAATGGTTAATGCCTTTGACTGTGCTATTCAACTGGTGTTGTAAGCGCGCCAAAGAATGCAGCACGCTTCCCGAATGTTTACTTTCTACGTGGTTGCCGATTTTTCCGTTGGCCATGGTAAGCAAAATTTCAGCGATCTCATGGGGCTCACCGCCTAACTGGCGTTTAAAGTAAGCAATAAATAGCCAAGTTACCAATATAGCGATGAGGATGGCAATGGTGGTGGCAACTATCATTACACCGGTAAACGCCCCAGTGGCTGTGCGTACTTCGTCGGTTTTAACTTGGTTTTGCTGCTCCTGATAATCAATAAATGCATTGATGGCTGCTAACCAATCGATAAAGGCGAGTTTAGCTCTCGTGAGCAAGATCTCCTTAGAATCCACCCTGTTTCCTTGCAATCGCAGCGTTATAATCTGTTTAACCAAAGGCAGGGTACAGGTTTCTATCTCTTTTATACGCTGCATCATCTTACGTTCTTGGGGAGTACTGTCCGTAGCGAGCATGCGCTCCATGGGAGACGCAGATTCTTTATAGAAATTGGCTAACTGATTAATTTCCCTAATCACGCTTTGGACTTCTGATAAAGAGTCAAGCAACACAACATCTCGAATAGCAATCGCTCTATCGTGAACCGACCCTCGAAAGTTAATAGCGTAACGCTGTTTAACGCTATTAACATCGTTTATGGTGGTCATCTTTTTATCGATAGTATCCACTTCATCGATACCCATTACGGTAACAATGACAAGCATGGTGATGATTAGGCCGAAGCCGAGTAAAAGGCGGTGACTCACCCTAAGAGAAGACAACATAAAACTACCCTGTATTTTAACGAGTTAACGACAATCCGTTTCGAAAGATATGTATTGAAAGCGTCAATTTTGCAAAGGAACGATATGTATGGAAGGTAGCTAACGGGAGCAAAGATTGTCAAATCGATAAAGGTAATTAAAGCAAAAGAAAAACTCAATTAGACATACTTAGCGGGAGAAAAGTGGGTTAATGCAAGCCGTCATCAGCATGATGAGAACAAGCCACTCACAATAGTGACTTGTTCAGATATGATTGATGTAGGTATTGACGCAAGGACTCGTTTAAAAACGGTAAGCGGCGGAAATTCTAAAACGACGGGGCGCCCCAGGTTCTACCCACACTTCAGCAAACGAGTTGGTGTAGTGCTCTTTATCAAATACGTTGTCGACTTCTGCCCGCACCAGCAAATTTTCAGCCGGTTCAATTTGCGCGAACGCGCGTACCGTGGTGTAACTAGGCAGATAAAAATCGGTACCCGTTTGACCCAGGCGTTCATCCACATAGAGCAACCCAGAGCCTAGTCGTACCGGCATGTCTGAGATTGACAGGCTTTTACTCAGCTGAATGCTCAATTGATTTTCAGGCACATTGATGAGCGGGTCTCCAGCTTCAATCGCGGCTACGAAGTTAGCATCTTCGGCATGGTTTGTACTTTCAGCATCAATATAAGCGTAAGACATCCAAAGCGAAACACCGTTTTTAAACTCAGCATTGATATCAAGTTCAACCCCACGACTGCGCGCCTTGCCAGCCGGGGTTAAGAAAAAGCCGTCTGAGGCTTCTTCACTGCTATCAAACACTAAGATGTTGCTTTGCTCAATGTTAAAGGCAGAAAGCGTAACGTCACCTCGTAGGTTGTCGAACATTGATGTGAGGTCTGCTTTTACGCCCACTTCTACAGACTCAGACTGGTTCGGCTCAAATGGGTTGCCAGCGTAGTCGGAACCCGTAAGTTGCCTGAAGCCTTCGCCGTACGTGGCGTAAAAACTCAGGCTGTCATCCAGCAGGTATACAGCACCAAGCTGCGGGGAAAAACGAGTGTCATCTTGAGACGTGGTGGTAACGGGGTCGTTTAAACGATTATCAATTTGCTGCTCAAACTTATCAACGCGGCCACCAAAACGCACTTGAAGCTTGTCGGTAATGTCTATCTGATCTTGAATATAGAACCCCCAAGCTTCTTGTGTTTCCAAGCGGTCTAGGTTGTCAGATAATTCAACATCCGCTACGGGTGAGTAGTCAGGGTTAAGAATATCGATCACCAGGTATTGGCTCAAATCCAAATCACTAGGGCGTGTTGATCTTTCGTGAGTAATTTTTAAACAGCATGGTAAAGGGTTATAATTTGCTTCGCCAAAAGTAAAACCATAACCAATACCATGCCAAGAACAATACTAACTGATATTCGATGGGA
>ERZ724575.122-NODE-122-length-12452-cov-3.681136_pt1 | contig 12452 bp, 14 predicted proteins | sample MGYA00375869_ERZ724575 | MGnify/ENA primary metagenome ERZ724575 (study PRJEB28725, sample SAMN03264848) | marine sediment metagenome | biome: marine pelagic biome; feature: marine oligotrophic desert; material: marine snow | place: Pacific Ocean:North Pacific... | reverse complement strand
GTTAACCTTAACCACCCAATTTGAAGCCTGCTTTAAACATGCCGTAGGAAAAGAAGCGCTCCTTGAGCAGTATGCCCACAACCAACATCAGCAACGGGTTCAGGGGCGACAAAGTGCTCGGCGATTACTGGGGTAGCGATGCGCCCAAAGAGCTAAACGCACCAAATTTACTGATGATTCACGCCATTAAAAGCATGGACCCTTAAGCCAAAACTATATTTACACATCCTCATTTCCAGCCAACCTCCAAAACAGATAAATTCATCTGCATAAATGACCTCATGCAGCGCCGTTGTGCATGCCACTTTTCCCACTCTAAAGATGCCTGTCTTGCTAAGTAGTCTTGCTAAGTGAGTACCTTGAGAGAAACATGCCTGTCTCATTAGGTAGTAGGTAAGTGAGAGAGAAGCGCGTATCCACTCCGCTCGCTTGAAAAACTCATCGTGTCAGAAAAAATACATTGAACGCTTTGGTTTTGCTGTGCAATTTTTAGCTATCTGTGACTCACAAAGGCAACTTATTATGGCTTCAACTCTCACTGCTTTGGCTCTACGACTGTCCGTTACATTTTGTATACTCTTGACACCTGTATACGCCAATGTCGACCCTTCATGGTTAGCTTCTTGGGAGGAGGCTGTTGCGAGTCTACCTTCTGAGCTAAAATCATCGGCCCCCATGGTTAACAATGATGAACCTGGTACACGGCTACAGATTAGAGGTCTTGTGTTTGACCCAAATGGCAATGTAGCAGAAGGCGTTATCGTTCACGCTTACCACAGAGATAGCCAAGGATTTGATTTTGGCCTTAACGATAAAGAAACAACAACCTGGCGCATACAAGGATGGGCGATGACAGATCAGCACGGTCGCTTTACGTTTGACACTATCAAAGCGGCGCCTGATCATTTAGGACGTGAAGGTGGTCATATTCATTTCACTACGATATCCGAAAAATATGGCCGACAGTGGGCACTAAAAGCGTATTTTTCTGACGATAAATTACTAACAGAACGCCAGAAGTTACTTTCAAAAAAATCAGGAAAGTATGGTTCCATTCCCGAGGTTGTGACAACGGAAGCTGGAGCAACAATTCATGTTGCGATTAAATTGAAGACTGAGCCAGACTTTTGATGGCAATTCTAGTTTTAAAGCATTCATGACTTTGCTAACTTAAACGTTCAATCACAGCCTTCACTCAGGTGCTTATTGTGATAAGTGCAGTACGAAGAAAGATATACCCTGTTATCCTCGGAAAATCAGTTGTACTTGTGTGCATGGTCGCGTTATGCGGAATGATCTTGTCCATATTTCAGGATTACTTATTTACCGAAAGGCACAACACATCCTGTGTGTTTTTTGAGTCACTACTTTTCAAGTGCGTTTGGGTAGTGTTTTTCCTCGCCTATCTCTGTTCGTATAAGTCTTTTCATATGATTAAAGAGATGTCTCACCAAAAGCTGATTTTGCTTTATGGGGCATTAGTTTTCTGTCATGTTTTTGTGTCCACTGTTATGGTGTGGGCAATCTCTTGGATATTCAAAGACCAAGGATATGGGCTTGCAAAAATTCTCGCGTTCACTTTCTCAAATGATAGTTCCAAGATCCTATTCATCTATTTTTTGTCGATGATTTACCTAAAGCGTTTCTATTCGCCCACATTAGATTCAAAAGAAGCCAATGAGATTACGGATACAGCAGAATCGCAACATAAAAACCTTGCGATAAAAAATGGCAGACAACAGCACCTTGTTAGCTTTGAGGCTATCCTTTGCATTAAGGCAGACTCGCCGTACGTGCTTGTTCAGACAGAAGATAACAGTTATTTGCACTCATCCTCTTTAAAAAAAGTAGGCGAAGAGCTCGATTCGCGATTTTTTAAGCTTCACCGTTCCTGCATAGTAAATATCGATAAGGTAACGTCTTATCAATCGAGGCTAAATGGTGATTATGACGTGTGTCTCTCGGGCCACATAAACGTTCGTTTGAGTAGAAATTACGCTAAGCAATTTAAGGCTGTGATTGGGGATCTAATAACGATATAAAAAAGCCTTACGGTGTCCCATAAGGCTTATGTTCTTCTCTTAAAGCAAATATCACTTTTTACTTTCATCGCAAAACGCGGTGTTCGAGCTCTTTAAACAACAGGTTTGCGGTAAATATTTAGCTTGGCGTTATCGCGTTGTGATAAACGTCTTGCACGTCATCACAATCATTAAGCATGTCCATGAACTTTTCAAACATAGGCATATCATCTTCGCTGATTTCCGTTTCTGTCTGTGGGATCCAGCTCATTTCTTCCGTTTCAAAGGTCATGTCTGGGTAGGCCGTAGTAAGCGCAGTTTTTACTTGGTAAAACTCAGTATGTGGCGCGTACACAGTCACTTTACCGTCTTCTACTTCAACGTCAGTAACATCTACATCTGCTTCCATAAGCACTTCTAAAATGGCATCTTCGTCGTCACCGGCAAACTGAAAAATGGCTTGGTGATCGAACATATGAGAAACCGCGCCTTGTGCGCCAAGCTTAGCGTTGGTTTTAGTGAAGCAATTACGCACGTCGGTAATGGTACGGTTCGCATTGTCAGATAGGCAATCCACAATAACCATGCAATTACCTGGGCCAAAGCCTTCATAGCGCATAGGCTGGAAGTCTTCTCCCGCACCACCTGCGGCTTTATCGATAGCCTTGTCAATAACGTGGCTAGGCACCTGGTCTTTCTTCGCTTTCTCCATTAAACGGCGAAGCGACAGGTTGGTGTCTGGGTCTGCACCACCGTTTTTAGCACACACATAAATTTCTTTACCGTACTTAGAGTACACTTTTGTTTTCGCGCCAGCAGTTTTTGCCATGGCGGCTTTACGTACTTCGAATGCTCTTCCCATCTTAAAATTCTCTTTTTCGCAATAAGGATGCTGCGTTGCGTTTTTATCGACTGCCTGTACCCCATCACCTATTGATTAAGCGACACCAGCGTTGAAATACCTTGGGCACAGAAAAATTGCCGAAATTCTACCTATTTTAGCTAAAACAATACAGTGTTTATGCTGTTTTACTTATCTGCTAACCTTTAAGGTAAATGCTCAGTTGCCAAATAGTCATGCGACTGCATCTCTTTTAGTCGGCTTAAACAACGCCTAAATTCAAAATTGAGCAACCCTTCTGTATACAAGGATTCCAAGGCGACTTCGGCAGATATTATCAGTTTAACGTGGCGTTCATAAAACTCATCCACCATAGCGATAAAGCGGCGTGCTACATCGTCATTGTGTTGCCCCATTTCTTTCACGTTTGCCAGCAACACCGAATGGTAACACCGGCTAAGTTCAATATAATCGCTTTGACTACGGGGCCCGCCACACAAGTCTGAAAAGTCGACCATAAGTACACCGTCGGCATCCCTCAGGGTGGGTATTTGTCGATTATTGACTTCAATATTTTGTTCTCGAGTACCTTCTTCAGGCGCGAGTTGATTAAAATATTCATGTAAGTTTGCTGTCGCTTGTTGATCAAGTGGATAGTGATAAATTTCAGCTTGCTCTAGGGTACGTAAGCGATAATCAATGCCACTGTCCACATTAACCACCCGGGTGTTTTGATTGATAAGCTCGATAGCAGGCAAGAAACGCGCGCGTTGAAGGCCATTTTTATAGAGTTCGTCGGGCACAATATTCGAGGTGGCCACAAGCACAACACCATGGCCAAAAAGCGCTTCCATGAAAGTGCCAAGAATCATGGCATCAGTAATATCCGAAACAAAAAATTCATCAAAGCAGATAACTCGCGCTTCTTTTGCCAGTTTTTCCGCTACGGTTTTCAGGGGGTCTTGGGCATTATCTAGTCGCTTTAGTTCATCGTGAACACGGTGCATAAAGCGGTGAAAATGCACGCGCATTTTTTTATCGAAGGGTAAGCAATCGTAAAATGTATCAACCAGGTAGGTTTTTCCCCGCCCTACTCCACCATAGAAGTAAATCCCTTGAATGCCTGCTTTTTTGTGCCCTTTCCCAAAGGCGGCTTTCAATTTCACCCTCCACGTGGCTTTCTTACGTAGCTCTGTGAGTTCATCGTATAACCGTTGAAGCTCTTTAACTGCGTTTTCCTGTGCCGCATCGTAATGAAATTCTGGTGAGGTTAAATCTGCTTGATACTTTTCCCATGGCGTCATCGCCCAAACTACTCCGTAAAAATGTCAATACTTATGGTGGCTGCACCGACCTGCTTGATTTTCTCAATTATGACCTTAATTTTAAGTAAAATCACGGTAGAATCGCACCTTGCGTGGTGTCCTTTGTCGTATTATCGCAATAAACAACGACAATGGGCGCACTTAACCATCGACCTTGCTATAGTAAAGTATGGTCGTTTGCCTCTTATTTACCGTATCAGGTTAGCTGAGGTAAGTTGTAGTATGATTCGGAGATGGAAATGGAACTGTTAGTGTCCCTTGCTTTATTAGTGGTTGGTGTAATTATTGGCTTTTTTGTTGGTCGCTTTGTGCAATCTAAACAAGGGTCGGGCAATGCCGCGACGGCAGAACAGCAAGTGAAGGAAATTCTCTCGCAACAGGCGCAACACCATATTCACCAACCTCGTCAAAGTGTTGATAGCATTGAAAGCCACTGCGCCCCCTTCCGCTCGCAAATGGAAGAATTCGAAGCCTTTCTCAACCAGTCCGTCTACCAAGACGCTAAAGTCCCTTTTTACGGCGAGCAAGCCACCACCTATTTACGTAATAACCTAAAGAGCACTGAAAAATCGACGTCAAATAGGGTTGCTGATACCCAACCAAAAGACTTTGCAAACTCGGGGTCATGGCTATTCGCCGGAGAATCGGAACAGTCTACCGCAGAGAAACCCTAACACTTGGAACTTTTTCAGTAACTTAAGACTCTTTAGTAAAATCGATACAATGTCGCAATAACCTGAAGGAGTGTAAGCGAACATGAAAATGTCTTTTCGCCATTATGTATTGGCGTCTGCCGTTGTAGTTAGCTCTATGGGCTTTAGTGTTACCGCAAATGCGGCACTGCCTTTCTTTTCAGATAAGAAAGACGAAGTGCCGTCGTTAGCACCCATGCTTGAAGAAGCCACCCCTGCTGTGGTGAGTATTGCAGTGAAAGGCACGCAAACGTCTCGCCAACAAGTTCCAGAAATGTTCCAGTACTTTTTTGGCGCACCACAGGAACAAGTGCAAGAACGCCCGTTTAGAGGTTTAGGCTCAGGCGTTATCATTGATGCAGAAAAAGGGTATGTGGTTACCAACAGCCATGTGGTCGACAACGCAGACGAGATTACCGTTAAGCTTACCGATGGCAGAGAGTTTACGGCTAAAAAATTAGGTGCTGATGAACAAAGCGACATTGCTTTGTTAAAAATTGACCCTGATGACCTAAAAGCAATTCCTCTTGCCGATTCTGACGAACTCCGAGTTGGTGACTTTGTGGTGGCCATTGGTACCCCGTTTGGTCTTTCGCAAACAGTGACATCAGGCATAGTCAGTGCCCTTGGGCGCTCTGGCCTAAATATTGGCGGATACGAAGACTTTATTCAAACCGACGCTGCCATTAACCGAGGCAACTCCGGTGGCGCATTGGTGGATTTACATGGTCGCTTAGTGGGCATCAATACCGCTATTTTTGGGCCTAATGGTGGAAATGTAGGTATTGGTTTTGCTATCCCTTCAAATATGATGAAAAGCTTGGCTGATCAAATTGCCGAATATGGCGAAGTTCGCCGCGGCCTATTAGGTATAGTCGGTAGCGACATTGACGCAGGGCTCGCAGAAGCGATGAACGCCAATGTAAACATTGGCGCATTTGTTAGCGAAGTCACGCCGGAATCCGCGGCCGAAGATGCCGGTATAGAAGCGGGAGACATCATAACTGAAGTTAATGGCCGTAAGATCAATAGCTTCCTTGAATTACGTGCGCGTATTTCCAGTATGGGCGCTGGCGCAGAAGTGGAGCTGACGCTACTTCGTAAAGGTGAAGAAGTCACCGTAGAGGTTGTATTGGGTGATGCTACGCAAGCTACCGTCACCGCGCAGCAAATTCACCCTGCCTTGGAAGGCGCTACGTTAACAAATGGCGCAGATGAAGCCGGCAATGCTGGCGTAGTTATTTCAGATATTGAGCGCAACAGCCCGGCTGCACGCATTGGTCTTAAGCCTGATGACGTGATTGTGGGTGTTAATCGTAAACGCACATCTAGCGTGTCAGATTTTAGAAATGCGTTAGATGATGCCAGTGGTGTTATCGCACTCAATGTAAAACGAGGTAACTCCACGCTTTATCTCGTTATCCGTTAAATAACTACGTTTAATCGGTCCCCAAAAAGCAGCGTTCATTAGCGCTGCTTTTTTTTGCTTCAACGGGGGGGGATTTATAAACAGGCGTTGTTGTTTACCGTGAAATACGTCTTCACTATCGGATAAATTTAACCAGAATAATGCATTAAATGTTATGCTCTGCTTTAATAGCGCTATAGCAAACGCCAATAGTGCAGTTGTTGACAATAATAAACCTATAAATAAGTGTGATCCGTGACTGGCAGCTCAATCGTTAGCTTTTTCTTAAAATCTGTATTTCTCGGCACAATCGTCGCATTGTTGCTGTTGCTCTTCTTACCTGACTTACGGCAAGGCAACGGTTTTACGCAAGGCTTGTTTTCCGACCCTTCCGTAAGTGCAAGTAGAGAAAGTTACTTTGCGCCTCTTAGCCGTTCAGCGCCAGCGGTAGTGAATATTTACAGTGTGAGTATAGAAAAAGACACTGGTTTATTCAGAAACCAACCCCGGGAACGCACGAGTCTTGGGTCTGGTGTTATCATGACAGACAACGGGTACATACTTACGTGCCATCACGTTGTGCGCAATGCAGATAGCATTTTTGTAGCGGTGCAAGACGGGCAAATTCTAGAAGCGGAAATAGTGGGTAACGACCCCCTTACCGACCTTGCCGTATTAAAAGTGTCTGCCGATAACTTACATGTCATTCCACAAGTTAAAGAGCCAGACATTCATGTAGGTGATGTCGTCATGGCCATTGGTAACCCTTTTGACTTAGGCCAAACGATTACCCAAGGTATTATCAGCCGTGCGGGCCGCAATGGGCTGTCGAACTATGTCGACTTCATTCAAACTGATGCGGTATTAAACCAAGGTAATTCAGGTGGCGCGTTAGTCGATAGCAATGGCTTTTTACTGGGAATTACTAATGCAAACTTCCAGGTTCGAGACTCCCGTAATCGCGTGCGAAATGTAGATGGTATCAACTTTGCCGTGCCTTACGAGTTAGCCAAACGCGTGATGGACGAAATCATTTCTCACGGCCGTGTTATCCGCGGTCAACTCGGATTCATTGGCAGTGAAAACCGCAACCATCAAGGCATTGAAGTAACCGCCGTGGCAAATGGAAGCCCTGCTGCTGAGGCGGGTTTACAACCCGGTGATATTATTGTCGCCATCGATGGTATTCGCATAGAAAGCGCTTCAAAGACTTTAGATATGATTGCGGAAACCACCCCAAACACACCGTTAGAGTTAGAGGTCAGCCGTGGCGAACAAACCATCACCATAAAAGCCGTGGTCGGGGAACTGCAAGCGGCAAGTAACTAATGCGCTTGCAAGGAAAACACAAAAAAGGCCGCTTCATATTTGCGGCCTTTTCTTTTCGTTAACGATGATTATTCTTTAACACGTTGGATATTTGCCCCTAAACCGCCTAGCTTCTCTTCGATGGCTTCGTAGCCTCGATCTAAGTGGTAGATACGGTTAACGTGAGTTTCACCGTCGGCAATTAAACCGGCTATGACTAAGCTTGCAGATGCACGTAAATCAGTGGCCATCACAGGCGCACCTTTCAATGCTGAGCTACCTTTAGACACGGCGGAGTTACCTTCAAGGGCAATTTCTGCGCCCATCCGTTGTAATTCAGGCACATGCATAAAGCGGTTTTCAAAAATTGTTTCTGTGATAACCCCTGTTCCTTCAGCAACACAGTTCAATGTAACAAATTGTGCTTGCATGTCGGTAGGAAACGCAGGGTGAGGCGCTGTTTTAACGCGAACAGAGGTTGGCTTTTTGCCTTCCATATCAAGCTCAATCCAATCATCACCTGTGGTAATTTTTGCGCCTGCTTGTTCGAGTTTATCCAGTACCGCATCAAGGGTATCCGGCGCGGCATGGGTGCAACGGATTTTTCCGCCGGTGACCGCAGCTGCAACGAGAAAAGTTCCGGTTTCAATGCGGTCTGGCAATACGCGATAGTCACATCCGTTTAAGGTTTCAACACCTTCAATGGTAATTTTATCGGTACCTGCGCCTGAAATTTTCGCGCCCATCTGAATTAGGCAGTTCGCTAAATCTACAATCTCTGGCTCGCGAGCGGCGTTTTCCAGTACGGTTGTGCCTTCAGCGATGGCGGCCGCCATCATCAGGTTTTCAGTAGCACCTACGCTGACCATGTCCATGAAGATGCGTGCGCCTTGTAACTTACCGTCTACTTCAGCACGAATGTAACCTTCATCAACCTCAATTTTAGCCCCCATCTTTTCTAAGCCAGTAAGATGCAAATTAACGGGGCGTGCGCCAATGGCACAACCACCAGGTAGCGAAACATTTGCTTTACCTTGCTTCGCCAACAATGGCCCTAGCACTAAGATGGATGCACGCATAGTACGCACAAGCTCGTAAGACGCGGTTACGCTTTGTAAGGTACTTGCATCTAACAGCACATCGTTTGCTGCCGGTTGCGCCACTTCAACGCCCAGTTCGCGAAGCAACGATAGCGTGGTATTAATATCACGTAAGCGAGGTACATTGGTGTATCGACAAGGCGAATCCGTTAGTAAGCTTGTCATCAACAGAGGAAGCGCTGCATTTTTAGCGCCTGAAATTCTCACGCTTCCCTGAAGAGCAGGGCCTTTTTTTATTACAAGTTTATCCACGAAAAAAGACTCGCCTATTGAGGAATATTAAACTGGCGCTCGCGCTCCCAGTCTTTCACTGAAAATGTTTTTATCGAAATGGCGTGCATAGAACCATCTGCAATTTTATCTGCAAGGGGTGCGTATACCGCCTGTTGGCGTTTTACTCGGCTCATTTCATTAAACGCATCGCTTACGGCGATAATGTTGTAATGAGAACCTTCTCCACGCACATGTACCTCATCAAGGTTTAACGCCTCTTTAAGGATATTTTCAATCTCTGACAATTCCATAACTTACTTCTTTTCTCGTTTCACTGTCTTAATTTACGGGCAAAAAGCTGTCTAGGTCACTAATTTTAGCAAGCTTGAGCAACTTTTCAGGCATATCATGCAGGCTAACATCTATTCCCTGTTGCTTTCCATCTCTAATCGCGTTCAACAACCAAGCTAACCCGGCACTGTCTACTCGTTCTACATCACTGAGGTCGATAGTACACGTTTTTGTACGTTTCAGTATATCCTGTTCTGCCCCGCTTAAGCATACCCAAAAGTCTTTTGACAGTGTGTTGTGGTCGAGGTGCCCATGTACACTAATTTTACCGGTGTCGCTTACCTGAAAAAGGCTCACTCAGATGCTCCGTCAATATCGTAGGATTCATCTTGATTCAGTTCAACTGGCTTACCAATTTTATCTCGCATTAGTGCAATCACTGAATCAATGCCTTCTTGTCGTAAGATCGACTCAAATTCGCTACGTTTGCTGTTTAGCATACTAATACCTTCAGCCACCATGTCGTAAGCTTTCCACTCGTTGGTTTTGCTGTCTTTACGTACTTTAAATGCAATTTTAATTTCTGGACGCTCAGGATCTTGCACTACGGCACGCACGGTAACTGACTTCTGATCTTCAAAGTTAGATTCTGGCTCGAAAATAACCTCTTGGTTGTCGTAGTAACCCATCGCTACCGCGTAGGTAGTAATTAGGTATTGTCTAAATACACTAATGTATTCACCCATTTTTTCTTTTGGTACCGATTTAAAGTGCTTTCCTAACACCATAAATGCGGCAAATTTGTAATCAATGTGCGGCACCAATTCTTCTTCCATAATGGTTCGAAGCATTTCTGGATCTTGCTTAATTTGTTCTTGGTTCGCTTTAATTCTATCAAAGGTTTTTGTCGCTACGCCTTTCACCAGTTGATAAGGGTTTTGATCATTAATTTCTTGTGCCTGAACGTTCCCTACCAACGACATCAGCAATAAACCGGCAACTGCCATCAACTTTTTCAATGTAACTCTCCTAAATCGTGTCCTACTACAGCAGACCTGATAACACCCCGTATGGTTTCATCCGCCTACCTAAATATTCGTTAATCTTCGTCGCTACCGCGATTGAATAAAAACTGTCCAATTAAGTCTTCTAGTACCAACGCAGACTTGGTGTCTTGCAGATAATCGCCATCTTTCAAATTAGCCACGCCATCGAATGAGAACCCAGGCTGGAAGCCAACATATTGTTCGCCTAACAAGCCCGACGTTAAAATTGATACCGAACTGGTTTCAGGGAAACCGTTGTATTCGTTTGATATTGACAACTCTACAATGGGAGTGAAGTCACCTTGGTCGAGGGAAATTGAAGTCACTCTACCTACCGTCACGCCGCCTACTTTCACCGCAGAGCGAGGTTTAAGACCACCAATGTTGTCAAACTTTGCGTACAGGGTGTAGGTGTCGCCGTCTGTGGCCATCGATTGATTGGCCACTTTTAATGCCAGCAACAAAATAGCGCCAATGGTCAGGACTACAAATACACCTACCATCATTTCCGTTTTATACTTATTCATACCAACCCTCTACTCGATACCAAACATAAGGGCGGTGAGCACGAAGTCCAGCCCTAATACTGCTAATGAAGAAAACACAACGGTTTCAGTTGTTGCTTTACTGATCCCTTCCGAAGTAGGAATGGAATCATACCCTTTAAATATGGCAATCCAGGTGACAACCAAGGCAAAAACAAGGCTTTTAATCACGCCGTTTATTACATCTTGATTCCAATCAACGGTGGACTGCATGATTGACCAATAGCTGCCTGCATCGACGCCTAGCCAATCCACTCCCACTAAGTGGCCACCTAAAATACCTACGGCGCTAAAAATCAGCGCTAACATAGGCATAGAAATCATACCGGCCCAGAAGCGTGGCGCGACAACCCGTCGTAGCGGATCTATCGCCATCATTTCTAAACTACTTAACTGCTCAGTGGCTTTCATTAAACCAATTTCTGCGGTTAAGGCAGATCCTGCGCGACCCGCAAACAATAATGCTGTCACCACAGGGCCAAGCTCTCGTAGTAACGAAAGTGCCACCATTGGCCCTAAGCTTCCCTCAGCACCATAGTCCACTAGAATGGTATAGCCTTGCAGTGCCATGACCATTCCAATGAACAATCCTGACACTAATATAATTAATAGAGACTGAACGCCTACCACATTAACTTGCTTTACTGTCAGCGGGATATTCTTTAAGCGGGGCACGGCAATCAACGCGCCAAAGAGCATCACACCTGCTCGCCCAACCGCGCTAATCTTACCTAAGGTAGAGGCGCCTACCGACTGAAAGACATTCATTTCCCACCTCCAAAGAAGCTTTGCTCTAAATCATCAGCAGGAAAATGAAAGGGAACAGGCCCGTCAGCTTGGCCTTTTAAAAACTGTTGAACCAATTCAGACTCGCTTTCTTTAATTTGTTGCGCTGTTCCTTCGCCAATAACACGCTTGTCAGCCAAAATATATATGTAATCAGCGATAGTAAGTACTTCTGTCACATCGTGGGTTACCACGATACTTGTCAGTCCCAAAGCATCGTTAAGCTCTCTAATAAGCTTGACCAAAACGCCCATAGAAATAGGATCTTGGCCTGCGAATGGCTCGTCGTACATAATTAAGTCAGGATCCAATGCAATAGCACGCGCTAGTGCGGCGCGTCGTGCCATTCCGCCCGATAATTCACTTGGCATTAACGAGGCAGCGCCTCTTAAGCCAACAGCCTGTAGCTTTAATGCGACAGTCGTAGCAATAATGTCTTCTGAAAGCTGGGTATGCTCCCTTAACGGAAATGCCACGTTGTCGAACACACTCATGTCGGTAAACAGCGCGCCACTTTGAAACAACATGCTCATGCGACGACGGGTCTGATACAGCTCTCGTCGATTCATGGCAACAATTGAATTGCCATCAAATCTCACGTCCCCTTCATCGGGGATAAGTTGCCCGCCGATTAAGCGTAGCAACGTGGTTTTGCCTATTCCGCTTGGGCCCATTACTGCTGTTATTTTGCCTTTCGGAACCCGCAGCGATATACCATCATATATAAGCCGCTCGGCGCGTCGAAAGGTAAGATTGTCTACTTCAACTAAATGATCCATAGCTCTATTATGGCCAACCTTTGAATGATTAAATTTAGTCACTGCAGAAACCCTGATGCACTTCTACAGCCATTAATTATTATTACTTGCTTATCCG
>ERZ724575.116-NODE-116-length-12734-cov-2.531292_pt1 | contig 12734 bp, 9 predicted proteins | sample MGYA00375869_ERZ724575 | MGnify/ENA primary metagenome ERZ724575 (study PRJEB28725, sample SAMN03264848) | marine sediment metagenome | biome: marine pelagic biome; feature: marine oligotrophic desert; material: marine snow | place: Pacific Ocean:North Pacific... | reverse complement strand
ACGTTGTAAGCTGGGTTCACCAAGGCGTAGGCGGCGCGAAAGTGCCTGACATCAACAATGGAGGCTTGATGGAAGACCGCGCGACGTTGCGAATTTCATCGCAGCATATCGCTAACTGGCTAGAGCACGGCATTGTAAGTGTAGATCAGGTAAAAGAGTCTTTGGCTCGTATGGCTGTCTTAGTAGATGAGCAAAATGCGGGGGATCCTGAGTATATCCCTATGGCACCTGATTTAGACAGCTCAATTGGCTTCTTAGCCGCAAGCGATCTAATCTTCAAAGGTAAAGAGCAGCCTAGCGGTTACACAGAACCTTTACTGCACGCCCGTCGCCGCGAAATGAAGGCAAAACTTGCTGCGAGCTAGCACAAAATATGAGGACTAAGAATTGGAAACTAAAAGCTATATTCCTTACGGTAAAATACCAAAGAATTAGCTAGCTAGTTTCAAGCCTCATCAAACGCATTTGAATAAGGCTCACTCTGTCAGTAAACAGTAGTGAGCCTTTTTATTTTTTTTGTGTGCATTACCAATGCGTTTGCATTTATTGTCGCGACACGTGATATCACTTCGCAAACACATTCAAAAGCGAATTGTGTAGCGATATGGCAACACTTTAGACTAAAGATATCGCTTATCTCTCCCTTGATACTTTGCTGATAATGCATGAGTAAACTACGCTTTTATAGTGTGGGGCGCAGCGTTTGTTATTCCGTTGGAACTAAACACTTAGCGCAAAGCCTCCTTAGTTTGGAGTATGCACATGCAGATAGCCTCGGCAGCAATACCGAATAATTTATTACAGGCGAATGTCACGCAAATTGTGCCCATCTTTTCAGGTGGAGGAACAAGATTGAGCGCCCATATCGGCATCATTAAAGCGCTGCAGGACATGAACGTAGGCTTCGACACTTTAGTGGGCGTATCAGGTGGCTCGATTATCGCTTCGCTTTATGCCAAAGGTTACACAGTGGAGCAAATGCGAGAGCTCGCACTGGTTACTGATTTCAAGCAATTCACTGAATTTTCACTCGTAAGATTACTCCGGGAAGGCGGACTTTCTTCTGGCGACGTATTTCAACGATGGATTGACGAACAGTTGGAAGGCGCAGTGTTTGCCGACCTCCCACTCAATCTGCATATTCTCGCTACCGACGTAAACGGCGGCGGACCAGTTTTGTTCAACAAACAAACCTCTCCAGATATGAAGGTGTCAGAAGCAGTGCGGTATTCTATGTCGATACCGCTCATCTTCTCGTTTAAACCGTTTAAAGAGCACTTGCTAGTAGACGGCGCTATATTGTCTGAAGATGCGCTGTTTGAAGATTGGCGAGGCGATGGCACGCCATCAGTATGCTTCAGACTGCAAAGCACCGAACAAAAACGTAAGGCCATTAAAAAGAACTTACTTCAACTGCCGCAATACGTCAGCATGCTTATTCGCACGTTTATGACGGCAATATCCAGGGAGTACGTCAATGCGAAGTATTGGCACAATACGGTGGTGGTGAATACCGGGGAGATTTCCGCGGTAGATTTTTCGCTTACACCTGAAATTAAGAACACACTTTTTGAGCTCGGTTATGCAACCACGAAAGAGTTCTTGCCCAAAAAGTGTGCGGGATTTATGAGAAGCAGTGCACTTTAACGGTTTCAGAAAGTAATTATAAGTCGCTAGCGCTTACACTTTATAAAAGTCGCGATACCAGTCGACAAACGCTTTTACGCCTGTTTCAACATCGGTAGATGGCTGGTACCCAGTATCTTCAACGAGCGACGACACATCAGCATAGGTGTCAGGCACATCGCCTGGCTGCATAGGAAGAAGTTCTTTCTTCGCCTCAATACCCAATGCACTCTCAAGGGTTTCAATAAACTTCAAAAGGTGCACTGGTGTTTGCGCACCAATATTGTAAACCTTATAGGGCGCCTTACTCGTACTTGGATCTGGATTGCCGCCGTCCCAATTCTCGTTAGGTTTAGCCACATTATCCAATGAGCGAATTACGCCTTCAACGATATCATCGATATAAGTGAAGTCACGACGGTGGTTACCATAGTTGTAAACCTGTATTGTTTTACCTTCCAAAATAGCTTTAGTGAACTTGAAAAGCGCCATGTCTGGACGGCCCCAAGGCCCGTAAACAGTGAAAAAGCGCAGTCCCGTTGTAGGCAAGTTATACAGGTGACTATAAGTATGAGCCATTAGCTCGTTAGCTTTTTTAGAAGCCGCATACAAGCTAACTTGATGATCTACGTTATGCTGTTCTGAAAACGGCATAGTCTCATTCGCACCGTAGACTGAGCTAGATGACGCGTACACCAAATGCTCGACGTTATTATGGCGACACCCTTCTAGAATATTCACAAAGCCAACAATATTTGAGTCGACGTAAGCGTTAGGATTTTCAAGTGAATAACGCACACCAGCTTGAGCAGCCAAATGCACCACTCTATCAAATTTGTGCTCTTCAAAAAGCGCAGCCATTTTGTCGCGCTCCTCTACCCCCATCTCGATAAATGAAAATAAATCAGCAGCAGTAGATGATTTAATCTCGTTTAGACGTGCGTGCTTTAAATTCACATCGTAATAATCGTTAATGTTGTCAATCCCGACAACTTGGTCACCACGATTGATAAGGTATTGCGATACAGCTGAACCAATGAAACCAGCTGCTCCGGTGACTAAGATTTTCATTTATTAATCCCTTTTACTCGTCAGATTGTTCTGGATACTTTTCGAATTTTCTACTTTAGTGAAAATATGCTTCCCAAGCACGCTTTCTAATATGGCTCGCACAGATTTTACAGTCAGATGGTAAAACAATATTGGAAGAGGCATCTTCAAAAAATGTCCTCTCAGCATAAGCAGCCATGCAGAGATTATTCCAAAAAAATCAGTACTTAAATAATGCTTAGGTGATAATCCTGAAATGAAAACTTTGTCCTTAAAAGAAAGCTCAAAAACAAATAACTTTTTATCAAAAAGGGAGATTGTTTCGGATGGTAATTTCAGCTCGAAACATAGAGATAAATACCTAATAGCTCTTTCAACTTCGCTCTTAAAGTTAAGCGCCTTACTTATGTTAATCACTTCAATCCAAAATTCAGAACTTTTACCTTTAGACAGTAAATAAAGGTCGAAGAAATCTCTATAAGCATACTTAAAGTCTTCATTAAAAAACAAATGGATACTGCTATGCACAAACATCGCGGGCTCTGTCAAAGTCTCAATGCCATGCGAATGCGTTTTGGTATATCTAAACAGTATTTCTGTATCTACCATCCGCCCAGATATTATTGGTACTAAATTATGGTGCAAATCCAGTACAGTTCCCCTTACTCCGTGCGTCAACGGAGGAATTTCATGCGCCCACTTTCTATAATACTGGTCATCATAATCGTTAATATCTTTATGGTACCAGCCTGCTAGAATGAGTGCTTTTTCAACCGCCGTAATATCGCTTTTTTCTACAATAACATCAACATCACCACACGTTCTTCCAATACTAGCGGAGCAATTGCTTAAAACATAAGCCCCCCCTTTCAGAAAAACTAGCTTTTTAGTTTTGCCTTTCAAATAGGTGCTTAATTTTTCTGCTTCGTAGCGAATTTGCGTATGTTGGTGCTCGGCTAGGGTTATAGCATTTTCAAAATGCCGTTGGACACATTTCTCGAGAGTTGCTAGCACCCCAACATCGCGAAACCGATAGCCAAACCTAGCCAAAAGCTGCTCGCTCCTCATTACTAAAATAAGGGATTCCCACTGTCTTAATGAAACAGAAGTTGCTAATTGGGGCTCTGTGTACAACTGTATAATTGACTTTTGACTCAACAATGACCGACTCACAAAATTTCTTCCTCTATAAAATCTTGAAGGTCAATAAGATTATTGTGCCAAACTCTAAATGATTTAGCCTTTTCCACCGTTTTAACAATCGTGTCAAACCCAATCTTTCCAAGAGCAGTGAAATTAAAAGCATTGTTACTCAATTGCATAAACGAGTTTGAGTTATCCAACGCTTCTATTTCTAGAATATTTCCAGCCGTGTATTGTGGATAGATTATTCCAACTATTTCAGCGTCTTCAAACCTCATATCACAGCATGAAATAGGAGGAGATACATGTATAACGTCCCCCTTGTGCGTATCTATGGCTATTGATGAAAACGACGCATGAGGAAACCATTTTTTAGCCAACTTAATGGAGTTGTTTTTCAAACATATTGGCCGAACAAATGGATGACAGCGCCCAGTCTTTAGATTTATCAGTGCCATTTCATCTGATAATAACTGCCACCCGTTAAATGCTAAATGTGTTGTGATTGTACTCTTTCCGCTGCCTGGCGGAGCGGGAAACAAAATTGCTTTACCATCTTTGGCGAGCACTGCGGAATGGACTAGTAAAAAAGACATTTCATGAGACGCAACTGTCCAATTCATCCCCCACTCAAGCATCGCAAATGCCTGACTATAGTCCAGTGGTTTAAACGGCTCTCGTAAGTCGCACAAAAACCTAGCTTGCTTTCGAAAAAGTTGGCGAATTAGCCCAGAGTTATGAACTTGTAAAAAGTAATCTGTAAAAGCTTGCTCCTCAAAACAATATGAAGGGTACAATTTCTCAAGATTGGAATTTACCAGAGGTATATTAGTAGAAAGTTTAAAACTAAAGGGGGCTAGCGAGAGGCTAAGTGGCATACTCAACGGCTTCTCTCTATCATTTCTTTTGCGGCTAACTCGGAAATTACTTTCGAAGTGTGATTAAGAGGGCTATCGTTAAAAGTTGTTCCACGTAACAGTTTCATGAAACAATGGATGTTCAAGCTGACACATACCACTTCAAAGTTTCTTGAATTGTAAAGTGCAATACCAGAGTTATCACTAAAGGGATGAACAAATACTTCATCCCTCAAAACATAACACACTTTATACTGTTACCTCAGATGCAATGCAACTATTTTGACACTGGTCGATTATTGCGGCAAGTTCAATACCTAACTTGCCCGCATTGGAACTATAGAGTCCGGATAAGTAATCAACGTAATTTTGCAAAGAGCCAAACGAAGCTAAAACAGGGTAATGCACACCATGCATACCGTGGTATTTTGCGTTCAAATACATGCTAACGATATGGCAGTTAACGTTATTGGGGCCTGATAAATCAAACTTGTTTACAGGATTACCTGGGGTGTCGGTTTCACGCGTTTGCTTTACAAACACTTCTGTATTATTTGTCACACCAACAATCTTCACACCCCTGTCACCTTCTGACTTCAGAAAGTAATGGAGTTTTGGCTCCTTAAATCCGCCTGAATAAGTTGGCAATTTAATTAAATTACCAGAATCATCAACGGCTTCGAATCCGAAAATTGAATTGAAAGCAACCTTGTCACTGTTCGGTATATTTCTTTTCCAATAACCATGTGAACGAAGCATTATACGCTCACCACTAGCCCAGTCTGACCCATGACCTGAAGCCACTATCGAATTCACTGTACCATTTGCCCAAACCGACCTTGCAGGTAAACTCAGTAAGGCCGTACCTGCTGCCGCTCTTGTGACAAATTTTCTACGACTTGCACTAGAGTTTGTTTTTAACTCGTCCATTTCTGACAAACCACCGTTAATCGACAAATACTTCTTAATCTTTTTATGCAAAAATCAAACCAACAATTAAGCCTCTGATTTAATAGAGAAAAAAGCAAAAAAAATAGTTAACTGTAAAGTTTTCTGACAAAATCATCCTTAACTTAATGATTTGTCATGCTTCGTTGATCGCCTACGCTATATATGCATACTATTTAACTCATACACTATAGTGTACTCTATCATTTGGGCAATTTAAATTAAACTTGTAAACTAGAGAGTGCATCACAATGTTAGCCATCGAAGAAGTTTTAAAGGCAAGGCTCAAAGGTATCGCAGAAGTCATTTATGACTCAGATTTAATTGCAGAATACTTAAATTCCCCAGAAGGTTTCGATTCAACCATAACTTGCGTGGTCAAACCTTTAACCATTGGCGCAATAGAAAGCATTCTGGATATAGCAAACCATTCCGAAGAGATAGCTATTCCTGCATTTGCAATACACCCTTTATCCACAGGAAAAAATTGGGGATATGGTTCTTCTGTTCCAATAGAAGGCTCAAAATCAAACGTTATATTAGATCTGTCTTCGCTTGATAACATAACTTATTTCGATCAAGAAAACGGTATCGTATCTCTTCAACCCGGTGTGACCCAACAACAATTATTTGACTACCTACAAAGGAATAATCAACCCTACATGGTACCTGTGACCGGGGCTGGTCCAACGACAAGTATTTTAAGTAACGCGCTCGAGCGTGGCTATGGTATTACGCCGATCGCTGACCACTTCACCTCAGTAATATCGATAAAAGGATTTTTGGCAGATGGAAGCTTCTACCAGTCCTCTCTCCAATGCATGAGCGATATGGCCAATGGTGATAATAGTGAATGTTATGTAGATAAAACATTTAAATGGAAACACGGCCCTTATCTCGACGGAATTTTCACTCAATCTGGAAACATGATTGTAACCGAAATAACCCTATCATTAGCTCGTGTAAAGCCTGCGTTTGACTCTTTTTATATGCGCTTTTTCGATAAAGAAACTTTCGATAACGCCTATGCGGTTCGAAACGAAATTTTCCACAATTTAGAAGGCGTGGTAGGGTCAATAAATTTGATGGATAAAAGGCGTGTCGCCGCGATGGTCGCAGACAACCCCCAAGGCTGTGGTAACCATAAAGTCATGACAGATGAACAAGTAGACGCAATTTCTAAACATTACGATGTACCTGAATGGACATTAGTAGGAACGGTCTACGGCACACATTCGGTAGCAAAAGCTGCAAAAAGCGATATCAAAAAAATTGCAAAAGGAAAAGCCGATCAAGTTCTGTTCTCTAGCGACCTATTGGTTAGATTAGGTCAAGTTGTTACTAAAAGGCTTAGCCTTCCGATATTAGATAGTGCAAGAGAGCAACTTGAAAAGCTCTCTGCGGGAATGGAGGTAATGCAAGGCAAGCCCAGTCAGGTTGCTTTACCTCTAGCTTATTGGCGCAACCCTAGAGTTCGACCAGATAAGTCACGATTGATGAACCCCGCAAAAGACGGTTGTGGTCTGCTTTGGTACGCCCCTCTCGTACCAGCTAAAGTAAGCTCAATGAAAGCTTTTATTGAAATGGTTCGAAGTATTACCCCCAAATATAATATTGAACCCATGATAACCTTTACAAACCTTAGTGGGATTTCGACTGACAGCACTATCCCAATTGTGTTTGATTTAGAAAATCCGCAAGCAGTAGAAGATGCACACGCATGCTTACAGGCATTGTTTGATGAGGGCTTGAAACAGGGGTTCATCCCTTACCGATTAAACATTCAACAGCAATTAGAACTAAATGCTAACAGTACGTTTTGGAAAATAGCCGGAAAAATCGCTCACGCATTAGATCCTGCTGCCATTATAAGTCCAGACAGATACAACCCTTATAAACCCTAATACTTTACGTCATTTTTATTAAGTATTGTCATAACGTGTTTAACTGGGATTGCGTAACTAATTCCGCTTGGAGATGAAAGAGCTGCTTCTTTGCCCTGGCTTACAAAGACTTTGTTAATCACACCCACCAAATGCCCTGTCTCTATATTATAAACAGGGCTACCTGAATTACCTGGAAATGCTGTGGCGTCGAGTTGATATACGAGTTCAGGCTTTTTTAGCCTCTTGAGCATTGAGACTGTCAACTGATCTGCATTCCTCGCAGGTATCGCATCAGGCGTAATAGCTGAGATTAGTCCCTTATGCGTAGCTGGATAAAGTCCAATTGCAGCACCTAAGGGAAACCCAGTAAAAGCAATTTCATTGCCTGGCTTCAATAAAGTTTCGCTTCCCATTTTTAGTGGCTTTAGTTCGTTACTGATCTTCAATAGCGCTAAATCATGAACAGGATCGATATCGATAATTTCTGCTTTTTGAGCAGAGACGTCTCGACCTGCACCGTGAATAGCAACATAGTGTTGCACAATTTGGGGATCTAGAATTTTTGAAACCACATGATAATTGGTTATGACCCATCTACCATTGCCAACTACAAAGCCAGTACCAAGAACTTGATTGCCATCACTTTCCAGTGGTGTATACAAACCGATAGCAACGACAGAATCCGTTGTCTCAGACACTATATCAACAAATGAGTAACTTGCATTCGCACTTAAAAAAGGTGAAAAAAATAGAGATGTAAAAACCAGTAATACGTTGGAATAGTGCGATAAATAGGACATTATTGACGAATCTCTTTTTTTATAAGGTAGCAACATGGAATTGTTAAAGCATATAGTACTTTTCTTTATATCTCCATTAAACTTAGCGACTTTACTGCAGGTGCATCTCCGTTTTCTCCGTAGAAGTTACTCTGTAATAGTGCGGTAAACATTTAAGCTTCTTGAAATAATCTATACTGCTTATCACACTTATTTGTTTTTCGTTTGAATGAATTAGTTTTACGTACAAAGTCTATGTAAATTAATGGTAAAACTCTGCTAGACTGAATAAAAAGTTTTGGATATCGCTTCACCTATGGTTAAAAGTAAAAAGCAAACCCTTCTCGATAAATTAGGGACTATAGTTGGTGAGAAAAGTAAAATAGGAAAGCTTATTTCAGGATATAGAAAGCTGGAAGAAGCGAACTATATTTCTAGTCATTTTTCAGCATATTTAGCACCAGTTGTTGCGAATTCTAAAGAGTTGAAAAATGATGTCTTTACTATCAGGCATGAGGTGTACTGTGAAGAACTGGGATTTGAACCGATAAAAGAAGATGGGTTAGAGTTTGATGAATTTGACAGCTTCTCACTCCACTGTCTAATACAACACCACAAAAGTAAGCATTTTGCCGGCACTGTGAGAATGGTTAGACCCTTTAAAGCTAACGAGCAGCTTCCAATAGAAAAATATTGCCTAAACTCCATTACGCGAAAAGATTTAGACCCGTCTCAGTTTGACCGTAAAGATATTTGTGAGATATCGCGATTAGCTGTTCCTAAAGAGTTTCGTCGACGTGTATTGGATAAATGCGCAGGAGCTGGAGTGTCAGTTACCAACGAACACACATACTCGGAAAAAGAAGGTCGCTGCTTCCCCTGCATAGCGTTTGGACTTTACCTCGCTGCTGCAGCGTTAGCAATCGAAGAAGATATAAAACACGCATACGTAATGATGGAGCCGCGTCTAGCGCGTAGTATGAAATTCATCGGTATCAAGTTCGAACAGATCGGCCCTGTGGTCGAATACCATGGTAAACGTGCGCCTTATTACATCAATCAAAACTTGCTTAAAAAGAGCCTTCGCCCTGGCTTTGCAAAGATGCTAAATGACATATTAAGTTCTATTAGCAACCGAGCCGCTTAGTACTAATCTTGAATGTATTAGTGTGATTACGTCAAAACGGCTTGGTACTTATACCGTCAGTATTCCTTGGTAATCCACTAAATTATTCCCAGACCAAACCTGTTCCCCATCGATTAATTTTTTTTAAGTGGCGTTCTACTTTAGCACATCATACCGTTATGAGTCCTTTCATTGTTGAAGTAATCAATCCACACGTCAGATTTTTCTGCAACTCTTTTAACGAAGCATAGAGTTTCTTACGGCAGGTAGCTTGATAAAACTCATTCAATATAGTTTTATAGAATCGTTCGCATATACTGGGTGTGGTGACATCGCTTTAATTTTAGTATGGTCAATATCGTTTATCGCAAGATAAAGCTAGTAATCATGATGTTCGACCATCCCACAGTATTCTGTACCGTGAGCGGTAAGTATTCTAAGCATAGCTAATTCATGCTGGCCGAATTAAGAGTACTTTATCGGCTGAGTGCGTCCGCAGTCGTTATCGGCTTCTTGATGGTGTATCGTTTAGCAAAGGTGAAAAGTTTCTATCGTCATCATTTTTATTTTTCGCTAGTGCAGCAACCTGTGAGGCTGATGCCATCTTTGGCGACTTTATCCTCCAGTGCCTTGAGGCGCTTCTTGAAATTCTCCAAGTCATAGCGAAGCCAGATAGATCCCCTCAGCCAGGCACAAATATACTTCTCTTTCTATTTTCGTTGCGGGTTCTGTGCAAGTCGTTCACTTGAAACTTAGTAGCGTAATCAATGACAACTTGTTCAGTTACTTCATCGATGCGGTTCTTGAGGTTTGGTGCTGTGCGATTTATATCGATTAACTTGTCAATTCCACCGTCTTCAACAAATTATTGATAAGGGAAAAAGTGTCTTGCAAAACTCCCATAACTATACACGCTCTTGATACAATCCCGAGTTCTTTCGCGAGATTAAGCAAACCTGCTTTGTGTTTAATGATTGGATTGTTGTTGAAATATGTTAATTAAACGAATCAATGCCTTCTGAAACAAAAGCTCTTTTTGTATCGATGTAAAAACGTTAACGAACTCCGACAACTCGTGAGTCAATTCAGGATAGTAGACGACAAATAAGGACGCACTTAAGCTTAGGAATGAAAAAAAAATTAATCAAGCGCACAACGAAAAAGACCAGTAAACTTGGTACTGGCCTTTAAAAAATCGACGTATTTCAGAATGGGGCAGAACCTGTTACTTCGTAACTTTACGTCTAACCGATGCTCCAATCATAAACAAAGCACCGCCAAAAATTGCTAGGCTTGCTGGAGCAGAAACTGGGTTAGCAATTATACTACCAGTGCTTGTGGTGGATATGAATACACCATTCTGGATCTCAGTAAAACTCGCACCCATTTGAGAGCCTACCGCATCAAACAAATCAGTGCTAAAAAAGTCAAAGCCTTGGACATCATCTGTGTTGAAGTTGTAAAGAGCGATACCATCTTCTGCTTCAAGATTGATTGAAAGGTTTCCGCTTACATAACCTAATGTAGGAGTAAATACACCATCAGCAACAGACAACGAAAGCCACAAATCACCATTTACAGCTTCGTTAATTTCGTTTTGAAGCGCGGCAGTTGGACCAGTCACGTCATCCCACTGTGAACGAAGTGTTGTATTTTGGAAGTTACTGGCGGTATTCGAGTCGATGTAAACATTAACCCAGCCTTGATCAAAGTTAAGGCCACCATTGTTATCTCCGAAAATACCACCGAATGAAAACGTCAACTCGCAAGAACCGCAGAATGATGCAGAGTTGATAGATAAAATTTCGCCGACACCAACTAGCTCAGCTACACCTGGAGTCACTGGGCTTACGATATTAGAAACATCTAAAGAACCGTTCTGTGTAATACGGGTGCTTGTATTACCTGTAGTAAACCACTGGGTAAATTCTAGTGAAGCGTTAAAACCAGGATCACTTGGAAGCTCTTCCCAAGTTACGCCGCCTGTACTCATTGTTACTGCTTGAGCAGAAAGAGAAAGAGCACCCAAAGATGAGACTAGTAGAGATTTTGTCAAAGTTTTCATAATTTGTTCCTTAGATTTTGACATGTAGTTTTGCCGGATACAATGTAATGTCAGCAAACCACATGCCAAGATAAATATCTTATATATTACAACAACTTAAAAACTACAGAGATTCACTGAAAAAGATTATGTAAAAAAATCAGACACTCAATCGAGTGAGTTTTTGAGAGTGTCAAACCTATGCAAAAGTGATTTTGAGGTTATATCCATACGAGAAAGTATTTCTCGCGCTGATGCAGTGTCTCCATTCGCCGCTAATGCTTCAGCATATGTTAATAAAAAAGCGTCATTGTTTGGCTCATTATCTACCACTATCTTGATAATATTCAGTCCATAATCTACCTGTCCAGCTCTTATATAACTTTGCGCAAGTGTGTCTCTTACTTCTAGTAGATTAGGCGCTAATTTGAATGCTCTATCAGCAGCTTTAACAGCCTCATCGGCTTGCCCTTCTTCTAAATAAAGACTTGCCAAATTATTGAGCAGAATAAAGTCATTTAGATGTTGATTTAAGCTGGCTTCATATACAGCGATGGCTGAGGAATTACTTCCTAACGCTTGATAGAATTCAGCCATAACATGTCTGAATTGACCTTTATCATCTAATTTTTTGTACTCTTTTTCCATTACACTTTTAGCCTCACTTATCTCTTCTGAGTGGATAAGCGAATGGGCAAGCTTCACAGCATTTTCAAAATTATTGTTTTCTTCATAGGCTTTTCTATATATCGCTACTGCGCTTCCAAAATTTTTATTCATAAGTGCAACTTCCCCCTGGTATTTATCAAGTAGTGATATTTCCTTTGGGGTCATATATGGATCTCTAGACACACTATTCATGAGTGATTTGGCTTCATGAGACTTGCCCAATTTAATTTTTAAGCCGATCATAGTTATTGACAATCGACGAGAAGTTGGATTTATTAGTAAACCTGATTTTACAAGCTCTTCAGCTTGTTTTATTTCGCCTTCATATTCGTAAAGAGATGTCAGTTTAATTCGAGCGACTTCATTGGAAGGCTGCATCTTTATAACCTTTTTCAATGCGCTCTTCGCCATTCTTTTATCATCTAAAGCTATATAAATGTCTGCTACTAACTGCTGAATGACGGCATTGTCTACGGAAAATAACTCAGACAATGCTTTCTTAGTTTCTTCTTTATTTCCTTGCTCTAAGTAAGCAAGTGCGAGTGCAACATTGAGCCGTTCGTTATCCAAATTAGAATTTCGAACACTCGTCAAAAATTTAATTAC
>ERZ724575.115-NODE-115-length-12736-cov-3.591244_pt1 | contig 12736 bp, 13 predicted proteins | sample MGYA00375869_ERZ724575 | MGnify/ENA primary metagenome ERZ724575 (study PRJEB28725, sample SAMN03264848) | marine sediment metagenome | biome: marine pelagic biome; feature: marine oligotrophic desert; material: marine snow | place: Pacific Ocean:North Pacific... | reverse complement strand
GTGGGGTGTGTGTTGGGGCATGGGGCTGCGCGTTCCTTTTGCTTGGCCTTTTTGGCGTCTGGGTTCGCCTTGTCGGCCACCTGTGGTGGGGCCGGTTTAGTGGGAGCTTCCTCGTTCTTCGAGGGCCCTTGTCCTGAGCCATGAAGTTGATCTAGCAGTGCTTCAAACTCATCATCAGATATTTCGTCGTCTGAACCTGCTGGTGCAGTAGGTTGTTGCGCTGCGGGTTTTGCCGGCTCGGCTGCCTCTTCACTACTGAATTGACCTTTTCCATGAAGCTCATCGAGCAGTGCTTCAAATTCATCGTCTGTAATATCATCCCCCCCGGCTGGAGGCGTTGGCGCTGCAGGTGCTGGTGCCGCTTTGGACGCTGCGCCAGGTGCACTAGAGCCGTGAAGCTCATCAAGAAGTGCTTCAAATTCGTCTTCGCTTATATCGTCAATACCACCGTCAGATGCAGCTTCCTGAGCCGCTGGCTCTTCAATGGCAAACTCTTCTTCTGGTGCCTCACTACTCGGCGCGGGCGGGGCAGGCGCGTCATCGTCACCGAAGATATTCTCCCCTGGCGTTTCAGGATGACTTAACTTATGCAGTGTATCGACTAACTTCGCGTCTGCGGGTACAAGAGGCTCGCGCGATTTTACATTTTCGAACATCTCTACAACCACATCGGTGGCTTGTAATATGATGTCCATAAGCTCTGGTGTTAAGGTTCTTTGACCGTTGCGCATGACGTCAAAAACATTTTCTGCGCCGTGGCAAATTTCAACCAACTCAGTGAGTGATAAAAATCCTGCTCCACCTTTGACAGTATGGTAACCCCGAAAGATTGCATTTAATAAATCTGCATCCTCTGGATTGTTTTCAAGATCAACGAGCTGTTCTTGTAATTGTTCAAGTATCTCCCCGGCCTCAACCAGAAAGTCCTGTAATATATCCTCGTCAACATCAAACGACATGCGCCCGCTCCCCTAAAAACCTAAGCTAGACAAAAGGTCATCAACATCATCTTGGCCAGACACAACGTCATCTCGCGTGTCGGCATCGATAATGGGGCCTTCCGCCTCTACACCATCGATCTTCTTGACCGTTTCGACCGGTGTTTTCGTCTGTTCAGATGTCTCAGGCTCACCAAACATAGTAAGCATGTTTACTAAGCTATCTTCAACTTCCTTAACCAAATCTATAACCCGGCGAATCACTTGCCCGGTCAGGTCCTGATAACCTTGTGCCATTAACACTTCGGTCAGTAACTGTGTAAGTTTAGCTGATTGTTCAGCGCCGTCTTCCAACAATTCGTCTAAATCTGCACATAAAGCTTTGAATTCGCCTAGTTCAATTTGACGGCTCATTAGTTTTTTCCACTCTGGCATCACGCTGCTTATGCGTGAACTTAATAGTTCAGCAATTGGCATGCTGGCCTCAACGGCATCCATAGTGGTATTTGCGGCTTTTTCTGTTTCTTCAATGACATAGGTAAGACGCGATTGCGCATCGGGAATATCATCATTGGCCAAGTTTTTGATGCGATCATCAATTTGGAAGTTGTTTAACGCGTCGTGAAGTTGGCGCGTCAATTTTCCAACCTCGGCGAAGAGCTCAATAGACTCTTTCATTGACGCCGCTTCTAAGATGGCATTAGCTGAAGCAGAATCACCCTCTTCCAAATAGGCAACCAATTGTTTGGCTTCTTCAAGGGTAATAGGAACATTTACTTGTGTTGACATCCAGTAAACCTCATATCTCTGGTGAGCGTCTGGATCAACCTAAACGTTCGAAAATTTTATCGAGCTTCTCTTTTAACGTAGCAGCAGTGAATGGCTTAACAACGTAACCGTTTACACCGGCTTGCGCTGCCGCAACAATCTGCTCTTTTTTCGCTTCTGCTGTTACCATTAACACAGGCAAATGCTTAAGCTTATCGTCAGCGCGAATTGCGCGTAACAGATCGATGCCTTGCATGCCTGGCATGTTCCAATCGGTTACTACAAAATCGAAATCGCCTTGCTGTAGCATAGGTAAGGCGGTACTGCCGTCATCCGCTTCCTGGATATTGGAGAAACCCAAATCTTTAAGCAGGTTTTTTATGATACGTCTCATGGTAGAAAAATCATCAACCACAAGAATTTTCATACTTTTATCCAAAATAGCCTCCGCTGAGGGGTTAATTGTTATTAATATCTATTCTTCGTCAGCTTGCCACGACTTCATTCGTGATTTGAGTTTTAACATGGCCTGACTGTGAATTTGACTGACTCTTGACTCACTCACATCAAGAACTTCACCTATTTCTCTGAGGTTCAGTTCTTCATCATAGTATAAAGACAGCACTATCGCTTCTCGCTCTGGCAAGGTAGTAATCGCATGCGCTAACGCTTTTTGAAACGCACCTTGCATCAAATCCTCTAGGGGCGCGTCGGAACCACGATTTTGCTCGGTAGAAATCACATCTTCCGAAACACCTAAATCCTCAATGCCTACCAACTTGCCTGCATTCACTTCATTCAGCATTTGATGATAGTCTTGCATGCTGACATTTAGCTTAGCAGCAATATCTACATCCCGCGCGTCTCTGCCTGTTTCACTTTCGACTAATGAAATGGCCTCGGTGATGGCACGACCATTTTTATGTACCGAACGTGGTGTCCAATCACCCTTGCGTATTTCATCTAGCATGGCGCCGCGAATACGAATACCGGCAAATGTCTCAAAACTTGCGCCTTTCGAGCCATCGAAATTTCGTGCTGCTTCTAATAAGCCAATCATTCCCGACTGGATAAGATCATCTACCAACACGCTGGCAGGGAGCCGGGCCATCAAGTGATGGGCTATTCGTTTTACTAGTGGAGCGTGACGCTCTACGAGTTGCGACCTATCTGTTTGTTGTTGATAAGCGGCTGCCTTGCTATTCAACGCTGATTTCCTACTGCTTTATCCGACACCAACTGCTCTATAAAGAACTCTAAATGGCCACCTGGTTGCGCGGGAATAGGCCATGACAATGCTTTATTCGCCAACTGACCAATCGCTACCGCTGCGGGCGAGCTTGGGTACGCATCTACAATAGAAGTTTGCTTTCTCACCGCTTTACGGATGTTCTCATCAAAGGGAACTGTCGCCACTAATTCTAAGGCAACATCAAGAAAGCGCCCGGTTACTTTTGATAACTTACTAAATAACTCTTGCCCTTCGCGCACGTCACGCACCATGTTTGCCACAATTTTAAAGCGAAACACACCGTGCTCTCTGTTGAGTATTTTTATCAGCGCGTAAGCGTCGGTCAGTGATGTTGGTTCATCACAAACTACCACCATGATGTCTTGTGAGGCTTTTGAAAAGCTGAGCACCATATCTGAAATACCGGCGGCGGTATCGACAATAAGCACATCAATTTGCGAGCGTAACTCACTGAACGCGCGGATTAACCCGGCATGTTCAGTAGGAGACAACTCAGCCATAGACTGCGTACCTGAAGTGGCTGGCGCAATCTTTATGCCGTGTGGTCCAGTGACTAACACCTCATCTAAGGTGCATTCGCCAGACAGCACATGGGATAAGTTCTTTTCTACCCTAAGCCCAAGCATGACATCAACATTGGCCAAACCTAATCTGCATCCAATACCATGACACGCTTTCCTTGCTTTGCCATCGCAATAGCGGTGTTAAGCGTTATATTTGTTTTACCGACGCCACCTTTACCACCGGTGACTGCGATAACCTTGATTAACCGTGATTGCTTCATTTTTCGTAAGCTACTCGCTTGATCGTCAATCATACTGCTCGTGCTGTTCTGATCACATTATTGCTACTAGTATGATTCAAACCGTACTTTTTATAAAGCTTTGCCGCAGCAGATACTAAAGATTTTGCTTCAGCAACCTTAATATCTTCTGGTACTTTCTGTCCATCGGTAACATAGCTTACTGGAAGCTGATACTCTACCGCAGCACTAAGCACTTCCCCTAAAGAGTAGCACTCATCTAGCTTCGTGAAGATACACCCATTTAACTCAATGCCATCGTACGCTTCAATAATACGCTGTAAAGCAGGGTATTGCGTATTCGCTTGCGCCACTAAGTATTTTTTCACCGGCTGCATTTGACCGTTTTCAAATTGCTGAATTTGCTTAATTAATCGGCTATCTCGCTGACTAAAACCGGCGGTGTCAATTAAGACTAGTCGCTTGTGGCGTAATTGGAAAAGCAAATCCGCTAATTCTTCGCTACTTTGTGCTTTTCTCACGGTACAACCAATAATCTTTCCGTATGTCGCCAACTGCTCGAAGGCGGCAATACGATAGGTGTCTATTGTAATCATTGCTACTGAATCTGCGCCGTACTTTTGCGCATAGCGAGCAGCAAGTTTAGCAACGGTGGTTGTCTTACCTGTACCGGTTGGCCCAACTAACGCAACCGCACCTTGTTGGGTAAGTATATCGTTACCTGTGACATTAATGCGATTAGCCAATAGGTTTAGAAGATACACCCAAGCATCACGTTCATTATAGTGAGCTGGTGTATAACTAATCAATTGTGAAGCTAAAGAATGACTTAGCCCCATATCAGTAAGACGCTGTATTAAATAATGATGAACAGGCTGCTGACGGCGCTGCTTGGCTTCCATCAAGTCGGCCACTTGGTGCTGCAACACATTGCGCAGCGATGCCAACTCTTCTTTAATTTGAGCCAGTTCACCGCTAGATTGCGTGTTGCTGTCGTCAATGCTTGCCGCTTGATGGGAGGGAAAAGAATCAGCGGCTGGCGTAGATTCAACTTCATCAATAAAGGCTTCAGAAAAATCAAGGTGAGAGGCTATATCGTTAGCGTGTTGTGGATTTCCGCCGACTGGCCGTGCCTCATCCTTGTAAGCACTGGCTTTAGTCGCAGGCTGGTTTTTTCCACCATGCTGCTTTTCCAATAAGGCTTTAAGGCTATCTGGACCATCATCTCCAATGATTTCGCTTAAACTAGGCATTGGCTGTTGCTGGGGTGTGGATGCCGCCTTTTGCGCTGGTTTAGACACAGACAGTTTCGCTTCAGGCTCTTTGTCATAGGCTGCAACCAGCTCAATGCCATCGGCGACTTTACGGTTAGACATGATAACAGCATCGCTGCCTAACTCAGCCTTAACCTGACTTAATGCTTCACGCATATCTTTGCCAAAAAAACGTCTGATTTTCATTGCACCCTCTCCAATCACCCAGCGTCAGATTATTGACCTACCGAACTGACTATTTTTATCTGTTTATCGTCAGGCACTTCTTGATACGAAAGTACATGTAGGCCTGCAACCGAATATTTTAAGAAGCGAGACAGTACTGGACGCAACATGCCTGACGTGAGTAATACTGCTGGCTCACCCTCAAGCTCTTGTTGCTGACTAGCTTGTTGCAACGATTTCTGCAACTTATCGGCTAGTCCTGGTTCAATTCCAGCGCCATCTTCACCACCCGCTTGTAGAGACTGGTGCAACATCTGTTCCAACTCTGGCGCCAAGGTTATGACAGGTATCTCTTTCGCCCCTTGCGTTATCTCTTGAACAATTAAACGCTTAAGCGCGATACGCACCGCAGACACCAACACGTCTGGGTCTTGGCTTCTAGGGCCATACTCACTGAGGGTTTGCACTATGGTACGCATATCGCGGATGGGCACGCCTTCAAACAACAAGGTCTGAAGAATTTTAACTACCGTGCTTAATGGCAATACCTCCGGCACCAGCCCTTCAACCAATTTAGGGTGCTGTTTAGCGAGCATATCCAGTAGCTGTTGCGCCTCTTCATGCCCTAATAATTGATAGGCATTGTTGGTCAGCAATTGGCTTAAATGTGTGGCGACTACCGTGGCTGCGTCAACCACGGTATATCCTAATGTTTGTGCATGCTCTCGCTTAGTAGGTTTAATCCAAACCGCATCAAGCCCAAACGCAGGGTCTTTCGTTGCCCGACCGTCGAGTTTGCCAAATACTTGACCTGGGTTAATAGCGAGCTCTTCATCATGGCTAATTTGCGCATCGCCAATATTTACGCCAAGCATAGCAATAGTGTAGGTATTCGGCTCAAGGTCTAGATTATCTCTAATGTGCACAGGCGGAATAAGAAAGCCCAGTTCTTGAGATAACTTTTTACGAACCCCTTTAATCCGGGTAAGTAACTCACCACCTTGAGATTTATCAACCAAAGGAATTAATCGATAGCCGACCTCTAAACCAATGGTGTCGACCTGTTGAACATCATCCCACCCCAGTTCCTTCACCTCAGGCGCTACGGTTTGCTCGGTATTCGAGTTGGCTGGCACTTTGGGTTCTTCAGCTTTTCGTTTCGCCACAACACCTTGCCAATAGGCGAAGCCCGCTATAATGGCGGCAAAGCCTAAAAACGCGATATGCGGCATACCAGGAATAATCCCCATCACGAACAATACGCCCGCCGCAATATATAGCGCTTGATTGTTACCTAGCTGGCTGCGGATTTCTTTACCCATTTCTTGGGTTTCATTTTCACGGGTAACGATAATGGCAGTGGCGACAGACAGTAATAAAGACGGAATTTGCGCCACTAATCCGTCACCAATAGTAAGGATGGTGTAAACCTCAATAGCCGTTCCAAAACTTAAACCATGTTGAATCATGCCAATAAATAAGCCACCAACAATATTAATAAGCATGATAAAGAGGCCGGCTACCGCATCCCCTTTTACGAATTTTGATGCACCATCCATTGAACCGTAGAAGTCGGCTTCAGCGGTAATTTCCTCTCGCCTTTGTCTTGCTTGATCTTGATCGATGTACCCAGCATTTAGATCAGCATCTATTGCCATCTGCTTACCTGGCATTGCGTCTAACGTAAAGCGAGCACTAACTTCAGATATACGGCCAGCCCCTGCTGTCACCACTTTAAAGTTAATGATAAGAAGAATCGCGAAGACCACGACACCCACTGCATAATTTCCGCCAATCACCACAGCGCCAAACGCTTCAATTACCTTCCCTGCCGCATCGCCACCTTCATGACCATATAGCAACACCACCCGCGTGGACGCTACATTTAGTGCCAAGCGCAATACTGTGGCGATAAGCAAGACCAAAGGGAAAATGCCGAAATCTACTGGCTTCTGGGTAAGTACAGCCACCAAGATAATGACGAGTGAAAGGGCAATATTGAAGCTAAATAAGACGTCAAGAAGAAACGGTGGCATGGGAAGAATAACCATGCCCATGATAGCGAGTAATACAATGGGGGCGCCCAAACCGCTGGTAAATTGCTGCAGCTGATTTTTATCGAATCGCTGAAGATAACCGGATAACTGCATTTCGTGGTGTCTCTCTATCAGAAAATTGACGCTTAATTGCTTTCTAATAGAGCTACTTCAACTACCGTGCCATCTTTGTTGCACAGGTTTTAGCCATTTATCGGCGTAATTCTGGCGGAATCGGTAAGTCTCGATTGAGGGGTTTTGGTCGCTTGCCTTTGCCCGAACGATGGGCTTTTAGCTGGTAAACATGGGCAAGCACTTGCGCCACCGCCATAAATAAACCGTTGGGCACTTCATCATCCACTTCTGTGGAGTAATAAATAGCGCGAGTCAGTATGGGGCTGGGTATCAAAGGAACATCGTTGGCCGTTGCAATTTTTCTGATATGCATAGCCAGTTCATCCGCTCCTTTAGCCACCACTACGGGGGCTCTTGAACCACTTTCATCATACTTGATAGCCACAGAATAATGTGTGGGGTTGGTGACCACAACGTCGGCATTAGGCACTTCTTGCATCATCCGCCTTGTTGCCGCCTGATATTGAAGACGACGAATGCGGTTTTTCACCATTGGGTTACCTTCCGCATTTTTGTGCTCGTCCTTCACTTCCTGCTTGGTCATTTTCATTTCTTCGTTGTGCTTATACATCTGGTACGGCACATCAATAATGGCGATAGGGATCATGGCGCAGGCTAGGATTAGAAACGCCCATTGCAACATATCAAGCGCTTGAAAAATGTTTCTGGGGTAAAGCTCCATATCTAAATGAAGTGCCTCATCTTGAAAATAAAGAAGTGCACCTATTGCCATGCCTATCACCACCACCACCTTCGCAATAGATTTCAGCAATTCAACCAGGCCATTGGTACCAAACATGCGCTTAAAGCCACTTAAGGGGTTCATTTTAGAACCTTTAGGCTTGGTCCCTTCCCAGGTAAAGTTGTAGCCCCCCAGAGCGATAGAACCATAAATGCCTGCAATCATTGCCACTATCATATAAAGCAACACCGGTGATGAGATGGACGTAAAGGCTTCGCCCCACGCAGCAAACATGTGAGTGGTGTCGTATGTTTCGTCTCGTGATAACACAAACATGCGTTTCGTCAGCGCAAACAAACTTTCCGCAATCCAACCGCCCATAAAGATGAACATGAATGCACTGACAATGAGAACAAGCGTGGTTGAAAGCTCGCGAGAGCGAGCCACTTGGCCTTTCTGTCGCGCTTTCTCGAGCTTTTTCCCCGTGGGGTCTTCTGTTTTTTCGCTTGAATCTGCCATTCTCTATAAGCTCTACTGTTCTACTTTATTAATCATGCTACTTCCCTCAACTAGGGGCATATTCGCAATAGCTGACACATAAACTGTTCGGCACGGTACCATTGCGTTTCAAAATGGGCAGTGAAATTGTCCAGGGTAATCCAAATGATGAATAAGCCCATCACTTGCGCAATTGAAAAGCCAATGCTGAAAATGTTCAGCTGAGGGGCTGCTTTGGTCATCACACCGAAAGCAAGGTTCACAATAAGTAACGATACAATAGGCGCCAGCGACAGGGTGAGCGCTGACACAAACATCCACCCGCCCCAATGCGCGATAGATTGGAATTGTTCTGCCGACCACCATGCCTCGCCCACTGGAAACGCATGAAAGCTCATCACTATCATTTGAATCATAGAAAGATGGCCATCTAAGGTCCAAAACAACAAGGTGGCTAAAATCAAGTAAAACTGGCCCACCGCCGGCACGTTAATGCCGTTTACCGGGTCAACAATTGATGCAAACCCCAAACCGGTTTGCATCGCAATAACCTGCCCAGCCAATACAAATGTATTCAGTACCATCATGGAAACAAAGCCAATGGCTAATCCAATCACTAATTGCTGAATACCCAGCACAAAAGTGCCCACATCCACCAATTGGGTGATTGGCGAAGGAGGAACAACGGGCATGATAATCAGCGTGAGCATGATAGACAAAAGAGCTTTCGCTGGCGTAGGGATTGACTTACCACTGAAACCAATCATACCGGCAAATAGCCCGCTAATGCGCATAAAGGGCATTAACATGTCCGCTAAAAACTGGTTTATGGTAGACAGCTCAAAAACCATATTAGCCAACAACCTGAGGGATCATTTCTACCATATGAAAGGTAAAATCCATCAACTTCTGTACGAGCCAGTTACCGCCCCAACTCAATGCTAAAAGGGTGACCAACAAACGCGGCAGGAAGCTCATGGTTTGCTCGTTGATTGAAGTCGCAGCTTGGAATACCGCCACGACTAACCCCACTATTAAGCTAGGTACTATGACTGCCGATACCAGTACAATTACCATGAACATGGCTTCTCTGAGAATCTCTACAAACACCTCGGGAGACATAAGCCCTCCTAAACACCCATACCAAAACTCGTGGCAAGGGTTCCGAATATTAGGTTCCAGCCGTCGACCAATACGAACAACATAAGCTTAAATGGTAAAGAAACGATCATAGGTGATAGCATCATCATCCCCATTGCCATAAGAATTGACGCCACGACTAAATCGATGATCAAAAAGGGAATGAACAACATAAAGCCAATTTGAAAGGCAGTTTTCAGTTCACTGGTTACGAATGCGGGGATCAGAATCGTCATAGGGACTTCGTTGGTATCGGCATATTTACCTTCATCCCCAGCAATGCGTACGAAGGTCTCCAAATCTTTCACCCGAGTCTGCGAAAGCATAAATGCGCGCATGGGGCCCTTGGCCTGTTCAAGAGCATCTAGGCTAGTGAGTTCTTCGTTGAGATAGGGCTGCAAGGCCCTATCATTCACTTGCTCAAATACCGGCGCCATAATAAACATGGACAAAAAAAGACTCACCCCGATAAGTATTTGGTTAGAAGGTGATTGTTGAAGCCCAATAGCTTGACGCAATATAGACAGCACAACAATAATGCGGGTGAACGACGTCATCATCATGATAAAGGCTGGAATTAAACTCAGCGCCGTCATGATGAATAATGCCTGTAGGGTCATTGTGTAGTCTTGAGACCCATCCGCGTTTGTCACCACTTTTACTGCGGATATCCCCTGCTGAGCAAAAGCGGGCTCACTCCATGCCACTAAACCTACTAACGCGAAGCATAAAGCAAATAACCTACGCATCCCTGTTATCTCCTTTTTTAATCTCAGGATTTATTTTTCCTGCCATTGCTGCAATGAGTTTTTGTTTAAATCGCGCGGCGCCATCTGCTTTTATATTGTCTTTGGCAGGTATCGGCGTGTCGAGTTTACTTAAATGCGTAATCGTATGACTCGTCACCCCAATCAGGTGCTGCTCATCGCCTACTTCAATCACCATTATTTTTTCTCGCGCACCCGCCACCATACTGGCCACTACCTTCACATGTTGGTTACCTATGCTGGCGACATTAAACCGTCGCGCCACGTAAGCGAGTGCGAATATCATCGCCACAACCACTAATAAAGAGAGGAAAATTGACAGTACCGAGGTAGGATTTGTGATTGATTGGGTTTCTTGCGCACCCACTGACTGAATAAAAACAAGGGGCAGCAAAGCGCAACCCCTTAATGTAAAAGAAGTTTTATCTGAGCTTCTTAATTCTCTCAATTTGACTAATAACATCCGTTAATCGAATACCGAATTTATCGTTGACCACTACTACTTCACCATGAGCAATCAACGTGCCATTTACCAATACATCTAATGGTTCACCGGCAACACGATCCAGTTCCACCACAGAGCCCTGATTCAACTGTAGCAGATTTCGGATACTTATTTGACTACGACCGACTTCCATCGATATGGTAACCGGAATATCCAGTATCGTATCGAGTTTCTTTTTTTCTTCCTGAGTTATGGGTGCATCATCAGTGAGTTCGTCAAGTTCAGCAACTTGAACATCGTCATTTTCCTGCTCTGCGTCCTCAGACTCAGCCTGCTCCGCCATAGCGGCAGCCCAATCGTCCATACCATCTTCACTCATGGGACTCTCCCCTTACCTTAAAGGTCTTCTTCGAGTACTTGCAGCTCAGCGTCATTATCGATAATACGCCCGCCGCGGGTTAATAACTGTAATTCAGACTTCACAGAAGTCGGCCGCGCAATTTTTTCCACGATTTTCGATGCTAGGCTGTCACGAGAACGCCCCAGCTTCGCTCTAAAGGTCGGGAGGTCTTCCATTAACACGGTAATGGTTTCTGGCATTTCCACCGGAATGATATCCCCCGGTTTAAATTCCATAATATCCCGTAACGGCACATCCACATCTAACATGTGTGTGGTAAGTGCAACTTTTACGTCCATAATTTCATCGCGAAGCGCTTTGCTCCAACGTAAATCAGTATCTTCTTTGTCGCTTTGTACCCCTGCATCTAGAAGCTCTCGAATGGGCTCTAGCATGGAATAAGGTAAAGAGACATGGAAGTCGCCGCCACCGCCGTCTAACTCAATATGAAATGAGCTAATCACCACGACTTCCGTAGGGCTAACAATATTTGCCATGGCGGGGTTAACTTCAGAGTCGAGATATTCAAACGACACATCCATGACGGGCGCCCATGCTTCTTTGTAATCTTCAAAGATAATTTTAAGCAACATCTGAATAATACGACGCTCTGTAGGGGTGAATTCTCGCCCCTCGATTTTGGCGTGATAGCGACCATCCCCGCCAAAAAAGTTATCAACCAAAATGAAAACTAAACGGGCTTCCATGGTGATAAGTCCGGTCCCTTTCAGGGGGCGGAAACGCACCATGTTTAAACTGGTGGGTACAAACAAGGTATGTATATACTCACCAAACTTTATCATTTGAATGCCGTTAATCGACACTTCTGCCGAGCGGCGCATCATGTTAAACAAGCTCACCCGCATATGACGGGCGAAGCGCTCATTTACAATCTCAAGCGTAGGCATTCGCCCACGGACAATCCTATCCTGTGAGGAGAAGTCATATTCAAGGGTGGAGGCGTCGGCGTCTGTACCGCCAACCTCATCTTCCTCTACATCATCTACCCCATGTAATAGGGCATCGATTTCATCTTGAGATAATAAATCACTCACCGTCTTCTACCTGTTATTGCATGACAAAGCCAGTAAACAAGACACGCTCTACAACGTCATGCCCTGCAATATCTTTGAGGACTTTCTGTACCTCATTAACCGCTTGTTCACGCAGTTCAATTTTACCCGCTTCCGTGACAAGGTCGTCTGCATTAGCAGAACTAAACACTTGCAACAAGGTGCCCTCAATGAGTGGTATATGGGTTTTGGCCAACTCTTCGTTGTCGCTACCACGCACTAATAGCTGCACTTTAATTTGCACCAACCTATCTCGACCTGAGCCAGGCACGTTAAACACGAAAGGACGAGGCATAGCAACATACAATGCCGTGCCCACTTCTGCCTTCGTTGAAAGCGCTGCTTCCCCAGTCGCTTGTTCAGCTTCGGCATCGGCTTCAGCCACTTGCTCGGCCGCCGG
>ERZ724575.114-NODE-114-length-12797-cov-4.305446_pt1 | contig 12797 bp, 16 predicted proteins | sample MGYA00375869_ERZ724575 | MGnify/ENA primary metagenome ERZ724575 (study PRJEB28725, sample SAMN03264848) | marine sediment metagenome | biome: marine pelagic biome; feature: marine oligotrophic desert; material: marine snow | place: Pacific Ocean:North Pacific... | reverse complement strand
AAGATATTTACTGAGTCTGTTCACATAAACTACAGCTGACGAAGCTGTTACTGATGTCAGTACCTTTTTATCTGGCGTATGTATTTATAGGGTTCGATGTACTGGTGGGAATTGACTTGTTTCCACATTTAGAGCAACACATGATTTGGATTTATTCTTTATCATCACTACTGCTTTTGGGTGTAACCACCACGCTGCTAACTAAATTACACTACGACAATATTGAGATTTCATGGGTTAAAAACACCATTAGAGTTATTGTGGGAGAGCGTTTAGTCAATATGGCTCAATTTATTAATAATATTGAATCTACCCACCGCTAACCGCCACGCTGTGGTTCTACTCTTCTAGCCTTAACGCCAATGCAGTACGCAGACAGCTTAAGGCTGGGTTTATTTTTTACCACATGAGATTAGGCGTTGAGGCTCAGTTGCCAGTACCCAACATCTAACCACTGATTAAATTTAAAGCCTACCTTAGAAAAATGCGCAACTTTTTCCATACCTAGTTTTTCATGCAAGCCAACACTCGCTGGATTTGGCAAGGTTACGCCACCAATGACACTGTTTATTCCTAGAATTTTCAGCTTATTAAGCAGCGACGCGTATAACACTGTACCTAAGCCTTTTCCTTGAAACTCATTTGAAAGGTAAATTGTTGACTCTACAGAAAAGCGATAAGCGCTTCGTTCCTTCCATTTCGTAGCATACGCATACCCAATAATCGTCTCGTCTATCACTGCCACAATACATGGCAAATTAGCCTCTACTACTTTTTTTAGCCGAATAGACTATAAAGCGACAATTAACTTGAACGGTTCGCTAGCACCGAACAGGAGTAGGTTTGTAGTTTGTTTAACCCATTCGTGGTTATCAGCCAGGTCATGCAGGCGTGTTCGCCGATAGTCACCAATCAGACAAGCTAGAACGACTTTGCCGATATATTGCACGACCGGCCATCAGTGAGCAACGATTGAGTATGACGAATGCAGGTAAGGTGCGTTATGAACTCAAAACGCCCTACAAGGACGGCACCACCCACGTATTTTTCACTCCACTGGATTTTATAGGCAAACTAGTGGCACTCGTGCCACCGCCCAGACTTAACTTGACTCGCTTTTATGGCGTATTCGCGCCCAATAGCAATGAGCGTGCGCAGGTTACGGCTTCACAAAGAGGAAAGAACAGTCCGAAATTAGCCGAGAATGTAGAAGGTAGTGATAAGCCGTATCATGCAAGAAGCATGAGTTGGGCACAGAGACTCAAGCGAGTCTTTAATATAGATATTACTGTTTGTGAGGCGTGTGACAAGACCCATGTAAAGATTATTGCTTGCATTATACAGCCCAACATTATTCATAAAACATTAGCGTATTTGGATAAACATGGCTCTTCTTTCACTGCCAATTCAACCAGAGCGTCACCTTTTTAAAATTTAGAGCCAAAAACGATAGTAGATGATTACACTATTCAAAGAGACTTTGATTTTGGTGCATAACATAAAAAGCAAAGATGCTTTTTCTTAGGTAGGGTAAGTTGCATTCCACAATAAATATTTCAGTACCAATGGTCAGCTAAATCAATAACGCCAATGCTACCCTGTTCTCAAATTTCATCGATAAGCGTAACCAACGACCACTAGACCACACCAAAATATAACTGCGACAAAGGGGAGTAGATAGTGTTAATTTGACTTATACTTTCACTATAAATACTGCTATAGTTAATTTGATTAAACTTGATTAAAAAAAGTAACCATGGAAGCGTTTATTGTTCTTTCTAGTTTTGCCATCGCAATACTAACTGCAAAATCCTTTATTCGATTTTTTCCATCAATTCTTCCTCCTCAATATGACCGTTTGGTAACATTAGATGGTCTAAGAGGTTTTTTGGCATTTTCCGTTTTTATTCATCATTTCGTAATCACCTATTATTGGAAAGTCGATGGGGTTTGGCGACGCCCAGAAAGTGATATTTATCAAAATTTTGGTAAAGTGGGAGTGGTACTATTTTTCATGATTACTGGTTTTTTGTTCATAGACCGACTTATTTCAAAAAAGAAAGTTAATTGGTTTTTTCTTTTTAAATCAAGATTATTTCGAATTCAGCCTTTATATTTTTTCGCTCTCATAATAGTTTTAATTTTGTCACTCAAAAACACTAACTTTCAGATTGGTGATTGGCAAAGTTTTTTTAAAGATATCGTCTTGTGGCTATTATTCTATGGCCGGTCAATTAACGAATTTGCTGATTCAAAACGAATAATTGCATCAGTAGATTGGACTTTGAAATACGAATGGCTTTTTTACCTCTCTTTACCTTTAATACAACTTGTATTTAAAAGTAAAATATTAACTCTTATGATATTTTTTTGTGGGGTGTTTTATTTATTTCTCTACCCATTAGAAGTGCTAGGAATAAGCTCTAAGTTTTTTCTCTACTTTTTATTTGGGGGGCTTACAGCGTACTTACTAAAAACCCTTAGAAACGATTTTAACTATGATTCAACGTCTGTATCCATCGCGACCTTAATTCTTATTTTAATTATTACCCTATACCCCCGCACTTTAGACCTAGCACATTCCATACTAATATTTGTCTTATTTTTTCTCATTACTAACGGAAATTCAATTTTCGGTATTCTTCGGTGGAAAAGCTGCAGAGTACTTGGTGAAGCAAGTTATAGCATATATTTGCTGCATGGGATTGTTCTGTACGTGCTGTTCACTGAGATAGAGTTAGTTGACTTTAAAACAGCGTCTTTTATTGAATATTTGACAATACTTCCAATAGTATCAATTATCGTAGTTATTTTTTCTTGCTTGACATTTTTAACAATAGAACAGCCTTTCATCAAGCTGGGGAAATCAGGCGTTAAGAAAAAGCAAAATACAGTTAGTAGACCGACCAATTAATGCGCTTGCTCAGTGACGTAAGCGCAGCTACACCTAAATGAGAGTTCCCCACCGCGTTTAGCGCGGGAGAAAAAACACATATAGAAAAGCGACCAGGTACCACGGCAATTACTCCCCCGCCAACCCCGCTTTTCCCAGGTAAACCAACCTTAAAGGCAAAACTCCCCGCTTCGTCGTACATACCGCTTGTAGCTAACAACGCATTAACTTGACGATTTTGGTCTGGGTTTAGTACCTGTTCGTCGGCACATTTAGGGGAAGTGGACAATATGAAGTGGGCGCGAATTATTGAGAGTGTCGCCTTCTTCGCTATCATTGTTCTTTTGGGGCAGTATATCGCTACTGACTTTCGTCTTTCAGCGCCCACCATATCGGCCGTTGTTTTAACTATTTTTGCTATTGTTGGGCTGGCGGGAAACATTGGTCAAATCGTGCTAATTTCAAAAATTGATTACGCCAAGCCGGTTAGCCATCTGCAAAAAGATATTTACTGAGTCTGTTCACATAAACTACAGCTGACGAAGCTGTTACTGATGTCAGTACCTTTTTATCTGGCGTATGTATTTATAGGGTTCGATGTACTGGTGGGAATTGACTTGTTTCCACACTTAGAGCAACACATGATTTGGTTTTATTCTTTATCATCACTACTGCTTTTGGTTGTAACCACCACGCTGCTGGCTAAATTACACTACAACAATATTGAGATTTCATGGGTTAAAAACACCATTAGAGTTATTGTGGGAGAGCGTTTAGTCAATATGGCTCAATTTATTAATAATATTGAATCTACTAACCGCTAACCGCTAACCGCTAACCGCCTCGCTGTAGTTCTACTCTTCTAGCCTTAACGCCAATGCAGTCCGCAGACAGCTTAAGGCTGGGCTTATTTCTTTCTACTCTCTGACAGTTTTGCCATGTTATAGGTGTCTTGGTTGATGTGTGAATTTAGACCGTTCATGATCAGGGACAACGTACTTAACCATTTCTTTTTCACACGCTCCGAAAGAGTGAAAATTGTTGCGCCCTTGCCTTAAGGTTATAGCGTGATTGGGGCCCGAAGGTACATCCACATTATCTAGGTCTTGCCCATCATCTTCCCAAAAGCAAATTGGGCAGATTAAATCGGCCCCACGCTCAGGAAGCGAGAGGTAATCGCAGCACGGACATTGCTCATGCAGAGCAGCACGTTTAGGCTCGTACCACCGAATTCGTCTGTTTTTGAGGAAGCTGACGATTTTACCTAACATTTTTACTCAACATTGCAGAGCCTTATAAATTCTTAAACAGTAAAGCAGGTTTATGAGTTAAAACATCGCGAAAAATGGAAAGACGCACGTTATCTATTCCTTAGTGAGAAGTCGTGCTATGACCATAATTATCGCTCACATAATCGCTTTCAAAATCGGCATTAATGGCTAACGATTGGCTAAAGGTGCTTTTCGCCATCTTTTTATCGCCTTGCGAAAGATAAGCAAATGCCAGGCTGTCGTATACCTGCGGGGCCTCTGGGAACAGTGAAACCAAATACTCAAACATATCAAATGCCTCAGCCCATGATTCTGTTTTAATCAGTTCCATGCCTAATTCATTAATGGTGCGACCGATAAATTGTGTATAACCGCTATCACTGTAAGCTTGCTGAAAGTGCTTGGCAAACCCCTGTTTTCCATACTTTTGGTAATACTCAAAGGCAAAGTTTTTTTCTAGTTGTCTAATTGCCTCATATTCACCTTGTGTAAGAAAAGACAGCACTCTACCTGATATGTACTCTGCAACTAAGTGATCAGTGTTTGCCAACACGACGATTTCATACCCATTGAGCAAGTCAATATCTACTGCAGCGCTCACTCCCAGCCCTCCACCATATGCACCCCATTGGGAACCATCCATGCCAAATAACCTACGATTAAGTGAATCTGTGTTTTCCAGTAATTTATTGGTATAAAAGAGCGCGTGATAAAAACTTTGCACATCTTCAACGGTAGATTCAATGCCACCATCAGGACTTGGGTGCTCAGTTACACCAACGTGTCTTAACACGCTGTCATACTGGTAGGCATATCGCTTGGATTGATGTTGGTGAAGCGCCAGAGGCCTAAACGTCGTGGACGACATCCCAATACGATTAAAGATATCGTCTTGCAGTAATACCTCGAATGGTTTACCCGTAACTTTTTCAAGAATGACACCTAACACGACATAGCCATAATTAGAATACTTACGGTCAGTGCCCGGTTCGAATAGAAGCGGTCTGTTTATTAACAGTTTTAATTTCTTGTCGAGCGTATCAAAGGCCAGCGGATTCTCGCGATACTCGGCCACAAAAATATCAGCAAAACCGGCGCGATGATTGAGTAAATGCTCAATGGTGATTTCATCAATATTATCCTGCATGAACCCCAAATCAAAAGTAACCAGCTTATCGTTCAAGGTTAACTTGCCTGCTTGAATTTGCTGCAAAATAAGAACCTTAGTGAAGTCTTTGACGATTGAACCGAGATTAAAGCGGGTTTTAGCACTGTTCTTAATTTGGTTTTCTATATCCTGAAAACCATAGGACGATAAAAACACCTTTTCGCCATCTTTTGTAATCAGCAGATTACCCGAGAACCATCCCATCTGATGATATTGCATGGCAATCCTGTTCGCGACCTCAGGAATGCTCGTGTTTTTATCTTGCTGCTTATTCTCGAATGTAAGCGCGAATGAGCAACCGCTAAAGAATAAAGCACCGGCTAACAGAAGATTACGAACCATTTGATGAATACCTATGTGTGTTAAAAAAACCGCGAAGTCCCAGTACATTTTTACATTTTGTCGATAAATATATCGTCATCAACAATGTAACCGTAATTGCGAAGGGAAGCCTCATATTTACTAGAAAAAATGGGTGCTGGGTGTACACCCCCTATTAAGACGAGATATGACGTGCCACAAAGCACGGGAATACAGCGTTGCAATGCTGAAGCCAACTCGCGTTAATGTCGCATTCATGCGCTCAATGCAGGGTTGTTATTTAAAACAACAGCGGAAAGCTGGTTTAACACTAGATTGATGCCAGTATTGACCAAATGGGTAACACACAATGAGCCGATTCCTTTACCTGTGACATTTCGCCCGACTCGATAGCCAATTTCAGCAGTGCCATTGGGGGGAACTTTTTTAATGTTGGCGCGAGCAATTATGCAGTTGTTTTGAACAAGCACATAGGAATAAGTGAGTCAGCCAGATGTTAGCGCCTTGTTAGGTATAGTAGCTTTCCACGAAGTACGTGACCCCTAGTGAAACGATAATGAAAGTCGCATTGATTGATGCCCGAATAAACCAAGCAAGATGCCCATAAGATGCGCCTGCTTTTTGTGACGTTATAACCATTAAGCCCATTAATCCAAACCACGGCGTAAAAAATACAATGATATTCCATTTTACAACTGAGACCGCCAAATCATGAAGCGCTCCGCTGACTAAAAATGTGATAAGAATAGACAGGGAAATAGGAAGAAAAGAGGCTAGCGGTCGCATGACATTGCGGGATAAGTAGTAGCTCCAGATGGGGTTCCAATACTGCCAAAAAACGGGGAAAGATTTTGCTCCGAAAGAACGTGAAAGCATGTTTCTCATAGAGTGACTTGCACCCAATGGAACTCCATTTCGCTTTTTAACGTACTGTGAAAGTGACAATGTGCTTCGCATGGTGAATTCCATATGTTAACGCCTCATTCAGAGGCAACAAAATAGTTGTCTTTTGTCCTGCTGCAATTGTCCACTTCCCCTTTATTGGGAAAGTTCTAAATTAGCGTTTTCGCCGTTTTTCCAACTAATTTAACATAAGTTCCGGACCCCGCCACCTACCGCAATTCCTAATACAGTCCACACAACTGCGTCCAGCGAACGAAGTGAGTGTGTTGATTGGGTAGTTATACGTTGCGCTTACTCATTCCTCTGACAACAAAGAAGTAATAAACTAAAAAGCCTAACCATGAAAAGAATAGTGAAACGAGGCACCAAACTAATTTTTGTACCCCCTTAGCTTTCTCTGATGTTAGGGCAATTAGTACTGGTAAAAGGGTTAGGCTGAAAAGCATAATAAAAATGATAATTTGCCAAATACTCATGTTAAAAAAGAACTCCTTATCTTTTGTCCCTCGCGAACGCAGCGAGTGTTAATGCGTTTGTATGGATAATTCTTCCCTAAATTTCCCACAACTTTTTCAAAAATGGGTAAAGTGAGGCCCAGACTTTGGCTGCAACCAAAGTTGGCTGCGTGGCAGTTCGATTATGCGATGGCTCCTCAGTTGAGAGACCGTTAACAAACATGAACACCACACAGTGCTCCAAGCAACATACTCGAATAGTCGACTGGGCCCCGAGCTCGCATTTAGCAAACCAGAGTTAGCTTATTATGAATAAATCAGCAGCGCAAAGAATTAACGTTGGCGTAGACACAGGCAAACAATTCTTGGACATCCATGTTCGTCCGTCACATGAATATTTTCAGGTCAGTAACGATAAAACAGGCATATCTGAAGCAATTAAACGGCTGAAAAAATTAAGCCCTGAACGCATTGTGATTGAATCCACCGGCCGTTACGAAGCCGCATTTATTACAGCATGTGCGAAAGCCAATTTACCGTTCAGTATGGTAAACCCGATACACGTAAAACGCTTCGCCGGCGCAATTGGCAGAAAAGCCAAAACAGATAAGCTGGATGCTGAACTTATCGCGCATTACAGTGAGGCCATACAACCTGCTCTATCATCTCTGAAGCCGGAAACAATGCGGCTTATGGCAGATTTGGTGTCACGACGGAACCAGCTTTTAGACATACAGACCAGCGAGAAGAACAGACTTCAAATTATGCCGAAAGCTACTCAGGCTAGTATTAAATCTGTACTCCTGACTATCAAAAAGCAAATAGAAAAAATGGATGATGAACTGGGCAAACTGATAGAAAGTTGTCCAGAGTACAAAGCCAAAAGCGACCTTGTGCAAAGCATGCCGGGAATAGGAAAAGTATCAGCCGCGACGCTGATTAGTTACCTGCCAGAGCTCGGACTGCTCAACAGCAAAGAAATCGCAGCCCTGGTAGGTGTTGCACCGATGAACAAAGAAAGTGGTAGGTACAAAGGCAAGCAGGTTATCCAGGGTGGGCGTAGTCAGGTTCGCACCGTACTGTTCATGGCAATGATGTCAGCGATGCAGTGTAATCCGGTTTTTAAGCGTACTTACAACCGATTAGTCGAGGCAGGCAAACCTAAGAAAGTCGCCATAATTGCCTGCGTCAGGAAGATGATTATCATCCTCAATTCGATGGTAAGAGATGGTGTCGTGTGGGAAGAAAAAGCAGCTTAAAATCAGGGTTGACGCCATAGTCGTTTGTTAGCTGTGTACTCGCCATGATTTTGATTTATATTCTTCGGGTATTTCCTGATCCCAGGGATCGTCATAACCAATTGATTCGAGCGTATCAAACCACAAATCCCTCTTGCTTTCAGGAAGTTTAGTTCCGCACCATGGGCAATTACTTATAGTTAATTGGCTGACACCATCTCCGTGAGGAATTGAGTACTCATCAAATATTTCGTCATACTTTATCGTGGCATCATGACAATCTTTTGGATCTGGATGTTGATCGCAATGAAACTCAGCATATTGAGCCATATGCACACAAGGATAACTAGCCACGTCGACTCCTCGTGCTTCCAATGTCGCAGCTAAAGTAGCATCGCTACATGCCTTACATGAATGAAAATGATCTAACGTTTTCTTTTGCAGATCAGAATCAAGATCGTTGATATTACCTTCGATCCAATATTTTTTAAATTCGCTACAGTTCATGACTACCTTGTACAGCTAACACCCGCATAACGGGCAAAAATATGTAGGCTACAATACCAAGCGAAGCGCTGGGAGCCTACGTATTTTTGTCCCAGCGAACGTAGTGAGCGAGTTTATGCGCTTGTTAAACCAACAATGATAGCCTAAAATGACCTAATTAAAGACCTTTTAGGAGACCATTATGGCGGCGAGAGTTTTGGCGGAAGTTGCTGCAAGTATTACAGAACTAAAAGCAAACCCTATGAAAGTTGCGAGCAGTGCATATGGCGATCCTGTCGCTATATTGAATAGGAATGAACCCGCATTCTACTGTGTCCCGGCTGAGATTTACGAAAAAATGATGGATCGTTTGGAGGATCTGGAACTACTACAGCTTGTTAGTGAAAGGCAAGGTGAAGAAAGCGTTTCGGTGAATTTGGATGACCTATAAATTAGAGTTTAAAAGAAGCGCCCTAAAAGAATGGAATAAACTAGGTAGCACATTGCAGCAACAACTGAAAAAGAAGTTAGCAGAGAGATTAAAAACACCGCACGTAGCCCCAGATAGAGTGTTAGGTTCCGATAATGTTTATAAAATAAAATTACGTCAATCAGGATATAGGTTGGTGTATCAGGTACTTGATGACGTAGTTGTAGTTACAGTGCTTGCAGTGGGAAAACGCGAGAGAAATGAGGCTTACAAAAAAGCATTAAAGAGACTTGATGCTGAATAAGGGTATAACTTTCCAATAAGGGGCGCAGGCATGTGGGGCATAATGGCGAAGCCGCCCCGCGTGTATGCGTCCCAGCGAACGCAGTGAGTGACTTAATTTTTTTGTTATATGCCATTCTATAAACAACGCCCCGTACTAGAGATTGAATGTTTGATGACAGCATTGTCTTGGATTTCTGTTGTAGCCACTAAAACCCAATCTTTGCAGGGGATTCCATTGCCTTCTATGTTTTCTAATTTAGAAGAAATATTCCCCGATAACAAATTTATGAATGCTTCTGAATCTATTTCTTTTAGTTTATTTAAAGCTTCTTCTTGCGGAGTACCAGTAGGAATAATTTTATATAGTTCACTTTTCCAAAACACTAATCGTTCTTCTACGCGTGTTTCCTTTGCGCAAGAGGCCAAAGCTAGCAAACTAATTAAAAACAGCTGAAACTTAAAATTTTTCACTGGCATATAACAACTTAATGTGCGGAAAAAATCCTTTAGGTAAGATGGAATATATCCACCTATTACCCTTATTATTAGTCCCACTTTTGCACTAAAAAGTTTTGGGATCAACATCATTATTCACACGTACTGAAGTCATTAAATTTAAATACGGAAAGTTTCTTGTTTATTTTAGTAGGCAGTCCGACTCTTGCGTTAACCTGACATAGGTATTCAGTAAAGCACGTATAGCCGCCATGCATATTAAGGCAGTGTGTTCACGATGACTTAAAATTTTTTCGCTTCACTTTCAGTCACTTTTTTCTACTTTCTCGGCGAGTTACCTAAGGTTAAGTCTTGGCGCATCATAGCGAGTTGACCTATTGACGTTGTTTAGCCTAAGCTTGATAGAAGCTCGAGTGTGCCCATTCGCTCAGGTCTACTGTAAAACTCTGTTACGAACGCACCCATTAATATTCAACGTTGCAAAACGTTATTTGTTGATTATTAAGCATTACGATTTTTGGTTTGATGAAATACGAATGCGCATAGTGCCAATGCGAGGCCCATCATTGTCAGGCCAGGCCAATCAAATTTAGCCATAACTTTCACGCCAATAGCTGAGCCAAATGCAGCGCCTAGGTAATAAAAAAGCATATAAACTGCGTTGATGCGGCTTTGAGCTTTTAGGTCAATTGAAAATAGACGTACTTGGTTCGGAATTTGTGCACCAAACACCCCAATATCTAATAAAAGAATACCTATGACTAGCCCTGTTAACGCGTTACCCCAAATAGCCAATACTGCAAAACCAAGCACTACAAAGAGTAAACTCATACTAATGAGTACATTGGCTCCTAGTTTATTAACAAATCGGCCTGACACTTTTGCTCCTACAATGCCTGCCATACCTACAAAACCAAATAATCCAGCTTGTTGAACATTATATGAAAATGGTTCGTTGCTTACATGAATAGCGAGTGTTGCCCAAAGGGCATTAAATGCGGCAAACCAAAGTGCTCCCGTTATTGCAGCTTCTCGAAGCCGAGGTTGTGTTTTAACAAGCGTAAACATCGATATTATTAAAGCTGAATAGCGCATTTTTGCGCTTGGCTCGGGGTTAGGTAATACAATAAATAGCAACCCTCCTACAACGACAGAAATTATTGCTGCAAATAAATAAACCGTCCTCCAATCAAATGCTTCGGCAATGGTGCCACTTACTGTCCTTGACAATAAAATGCCTAAGGTAAGGCCTGCCATAATAGTGGAAATGACTTTACCTTTGTTTTCTGGAGCAGAGAGTGAGGCTGCAAAAGGAATAATTTGTTGCGTAATATTGGCGCTGATACCAACAAAAAAAGTTGCTACGACCAGCATCCACAAGCTAATGGAGAAGTAAATACCTAAGAGACTGAATGTTAAACCAATAGATAACAATGTAATAAGTGTTTTTCTGCGTATAACATCACCTAAAGGTGATATCAGTAATATGGCTACGGCATAACCCATTTGGCTAGCAAAAGGAATTAGCCCTAAATGACTTTCGTCGATACCCATTGTGCGGCCCATTAAAGGCAGCAAAGGTTGGTTGTAATATAAATTGGCAACCGTTGCACACACGGCTATCGCCATCATTAAAATAATGCCAGTGCTTACAGTTTTAACCTGTGTGTTCATCTTGAATCTCGGTAATTTCAGAATGCCGGCATAGTAAATAAATACTTTTGATAACGGAAATGTTATATAGTTATTGTATTAATACTTTTTTGGTATCAAATGTGGAGCTAAAGAAACTAAGGTATTTCGTTACCGTTGCTACATTGAAGAACTTTACGGCCGCGGCTAAAGCATTGAACACGGTGCAGCCTGCAATCAGCCGGCAAATTGCAGATTTAGAAGCTGAATTGGGCGTGAAATTATTGATTCGTAATACCAGAGTAGTCACGCTTACTGAAGCGGGTAGTTATTTATTGAAAAATGCCCAGCGGATGTTCGAGCTAGAACTGGAAATGGTAACGAATGTTCGAAAAATTGAAAAAGGCGAAATAGGGCATATACGTATAGGCTACTTAGCATCGGCGTGTTTTAGCTTTATAGGGAAATTGGTTAGGTTGTTCTCCACACAATTTCCAAATGTGCGTGTCCAGCTTGTAGAGATGACCTCACAAGAGCAAATTAACGCATTCGATAAGCATGAAATAGATGTTGGATTTTCTCGCCCTATCCCTAGCAATATGAATACGCGGCTAGATTGTCTCAATATCTATAATGACCGATTAGTTGTAGTTGTTCCTGAACTACATGCATTATCGACATATGAACACATCGCGATATCTGATTTAAAAGATGAAAACATAATACTACTCAACCGAATGAGCGCAGTAGGGCTTTTCAATAAAATAAGTGGAATATTTCATCAAGAAAAAATAAACCCTAACATCATTAGCCAACCTTCTAATATGCAAACTTTGTTAACGGAAGTCTCGGCTGAGTTGGGAATAGCCATTGCGCCTTCCTGTGTTGCAAACCTCTATACAAAAGGGTGTCTACTCGTGCCATTGATGGGGGCAGAGATTAAAGTTCCGCTTGAAATTCAATATATGACAAACAATACCAGCATCATTGTTGAGGAGTTTGTGAAAATGACTATTCAAAATAAAAAGCTAATCAACGACTTGAGTTAATGCCGGATATCTTAGTGATGCTTCTTTATTTTAAATGAATGCCTGTAATAGGCTTATAGGTAGGCTCTCAATACTCTGTCTTGTCTTTGAACTCACACAAATCTTCGATAATACAAGAACCACATCTTGGTTTACGGGCAATACAGGTGTAACGTCCGTGCAAAATCAGCCAGTGGTGCACATCCACTTTAAATTCTTTAGGCACCACTT
>ERZ724575.97-NODE-97-length-13397-cov-5.563301_pt1 | contig 13397 bp, 17 predicted proteins | sample MGYA00375869_ERZ724575 | MGnify/ENA primary metagenome ERZ724575 (study PRJEB28725, sample SAMN03264848) | marine sediment metagenome | biome: marine pelagic biome; feature: marine oligotrophic desert; material: marine snow | place: Pacific Ocean:North Pacific... | reverse complement strand
TGCGTCGCTAGAAGAGCTTCAAAAAGATCTGGACGTGTGGATGGATTACTACAACAATGAAAGGACTCATCAGGGCAAAATGTGCTGTGGCAGAACGCCACTGGAAACATTAATCGATGGGAAACGGACTTGGGCTGAGAAGAATCTAGCTCAAATCTAAACTGACAGCGACACCTGAAAAACGGGTAACTGTCAGATCAAGTCTGAGCTAGTACAATCAGAGGTGGTTGGAAGAAGAACAAACAATAGTAGCGAATTCCTTGATGAGTTTAATAATAAACCCAAATAGCTGAACGCTAATTTTCCAAGACTTACTTACTCTTGATTTAGCTTTTAAATACTAATTTATCAATAACGAGTAATCTCCAATATTTATTAGTGAGTTGATATTAAGTAACACTGATAAAAGGCAACGAAAAGTTGAGACTGTATTTAATTTTGTGTAACTGCCTATCTCAATTTACTCTATAGAGAGTTAAAAATAGGCAGTTACACAAAATTAAATACAGTCTCCAGCCAGCAGCCTCGTCCTGTTAAGCTTCAACTGCGTAACCATTCAACAAGGTCTAATAAGCTTTGGTGGTCAGCGCATGTTCGAGCCAAACCATTTGTCATAACATCGCTTTTAAACTGTGCCCATGCACTTTCTGTTTTATTTTGCGTGCCAATGTGGGCTTCAATCGCGCCTTTTTTCCATACCCATATATTTTGGGCTTTCATTTTTGTATGCAGAGACTCAATTATCGGGATTGCGGTTTGGTCACCAGCTAAGACTTCATAAGCACCCGCAGCAGTAATAGTGTTGTTACTCTTAGGTAGACCAACTCCATTAAGAGTTATGCCATGAGACTGAACTAAGCTTGGAAGTAGCGCTTTTAAGCTTAGCAAATCTTGATCTGTAGACAGTAGGAAACCATCTCTAACTGCACCAGTAAAACAATAATCTAAATCACAAATCGCTTTTGTTGGTAGATCCATTGCAGTTAAGATCTCTAATGATTTTTTAGTATCATTTACCCCACTTTGTGCTACAAGAGCATGCTTCTCTTGACCCATTGTTAAACCTGCTATTGTTTTAAATAAGAAGGGCAACAAACGCAACTCCGTTTTCCCCTCGGTTAGAACTACATTTTCGGCAAACAATAGCTGGCTTGAATGTGCTAAATTAAACAACTGTTCCATTTGATGAGTTGAGTTAGGCACTACAGTTTGGATAGCGTCCGCTAGCCTGAGTCTAGAATGTGAACCTAATACATCACTTTTTCTTATTAGCAATGTGTGTTCGGCTAACTCAGGAGTAATCATTTGTGCAGAATGGGTAGATATTACGACTTGATAACCACTTAAAGATAAAGCTACCAATGCCTCTCTTACCTGTTCGATAGCAAATGGGTGAAGGTATAGCTCGGGTTCATCTATAAGAAGTAGCGTAGTTGAAGCGGAGTTACTATTACTTCTTTTTATTTCAGCAAGGTACTGGACTAAAGCCATCTGTATTGAGCGTTGTGCACCATGACCATAAGAGGAGAAATCTCTGCCATTGCCAGCGCCCTCAAACACCTTTAATGTGCCAGCTTTAATCAAATCATCAATTTTGGGTGTGTCGAAATGCAACTTAACACTCATTCCTGGAAATAAATCATTTACTTTCGCGTTTACGTTCTGATCAATGATTGACAACTCAGAAAATCTCATATCACCATCCGATGAAATTCTTCTATCTACTTCGTTTAGATGTTGATTTAGGTCTGCCTCATGAGCTGTTTTGACAGGAGAGAGAAACTCACCGAGCAACTTGCCTATCGTTGTTGAAGTTTTTGCTTTGGAAGCATCTTCAGCTGCATTTTCCATCGCTCCTATTCTTATCGGTTCGGGAAGTAAAACACTTAAAGCACTATCTAGACCTGTCGGATTTACGGCCCAGTCATTAGAAGAGTTATCCCAAACTGCGATTCTGATTTCGGCAACTTTTACATTAGGAGTTTCTTGGACTCGTTTTATTTTTAGAGTTTCGTTCTGAACATAGCTTTCGATTGAACTTTTTTGCCTAGGAGGCATAAGATCGAGTAGAGCTTGGTTAACTCCATTCACTGTAGCTATTACTTCAACTGGCTGTGATGAATCAAAAAAGTCTTTATCAGATAAACTGGATTTTTTTAATATCCATTGAATTGCTGACAAGCAATTGGATTTACCTGCATTATTATAGCCAACGAGCGGAGTGAAACTAGATAATTTTAACTCTGCACTTACTATAGATTTATAATTCTTTATCTCTACAGTTGAAATTTTATGTGACATAAATCCTCCATGATGTGTCGGGTTACTCTTTGACACTTAACAACTTATTACCAAGGAATCATAGTAACACCCGTTTTCTAGGAAAAACCATCAATTGTGTAATTGTAGGAAAATTTAAATATCTGCTCCAAGTGCAGAACTATCGTCTAAAAGTGAGACTCTGGAGAAGCAACTTTATGGCACTATTATGGGAAGTCCACAACTACCTTAGCCGAGATTTACAGCTCACTAATAATGTCACATTTACTACTGAAGTAAGCTCTATTCGCTTATATCATAAATCTTTGTCAAGAGTGGAAAGTTAACCTCTTATCTTTACTCGAATAGGTAACGTTAATATAGATTAACGTTACCTGTCTCAATCAATGTTCCGAGATCGATGAAATAATTAGAACCAGCATAAAAGTGTTATTCAATTGATACTAGGGAAGATGCAAATAAGTTCCTAACGTGAGATCATGACTGCATGTTAAGTTACATTCTCTACTGCTCGTGAGCCAACAGTTAATTATTGCCAGTAGTCAGCTAAAGCAAGCGCTGATAGCCCTATAAAGAGGTTTTCCTATCACGGATAGACAACTTATTACCGTGCTCACAATTGATAGAAGTGATTGAACTTTTGTATCCTAAAGCTGATATTAATCGCCTTATTCATATGCAGAAAAATAAGTGAAACAGAGAGTATCTATAACCGCGGGGCGAGAGTCACTTATCGACCAGCGCTTGAGTGGCGCTTAAGTTGAAATCGCTGAAGTGAGTTTGTGCCTCAACGATTTAAACAGAATATCTGATTTCTCTTTCAAGTTACCGATGAATTTATATTTATCGGGTGTGTTTATTTATATAGCTCCTCAAGCCTCCTCAATTTTTTGTATTTCTGGTTAGCCCCCGTTATAACGTTAATGGAACTGGACAAAAGGGAAGTATTGTGGCGGCTACTTAAAGCGTTCAAGTTCTACCGCAGTATCTGAATTATGGAGTTGGAGACGCGCCCAAAAATTTGCATGGTTGTAGGCTATCTCTCTCATCATGACTATTTCCTAAATTCTGCCGATGAACGGGCTATTCTAATCACAAATCAGCCTCAACTGTTTACCAATTCGCGAAAATCCATTATTCTCCATATTGGTTATGTTTAATGCTTAAGAAATGTTTAAATCCATATCAAAACTAGTATTAGTGTTTACAGTGCTATCTGCCCTCGTCGGGCAAGCGATGGCTGTAGATACTATGATTTTTGAAATGGCTATTGATAACAAACATTACAATAGTAATTCTGAATCGAATTGCGCTACGAACATGAGCCATGGTATGAGAGTAGATTCTAGCAGTTCCGAAAACGCTAGTATTAAAGAGTGTTGCAACACTTCGGAATGCACATGCCCACCAGGTGGTTGTACTCATGCTCCCGTCCTTATAGCTTCCATGATGATTGTTCAACACCCAGTGGTGCCGGACGCTTCATTTGGCTTGTTCTTCCAACAGCCAGTTTCAGTAACTTCCTCACTTTTTCGCCCACCGATATTTGCCTAACACAGGGTCAGTGCGTCCAAATCTCACGCACAATTTGTTTCAGTTCCTATTTATTATCTAGGTGCTAGCGTACCTATATGTGCCAGCTTTGTCTGGAGGCAAAAATGTTAAAAAAAATCACCTATCAAGCTGCGGTATTACTGCTAATTCTACCTAGCGTTGCCATGGCAAATATCCACCATGGCGCAAACGACGCCTTTGAATTATTGGTCTATAAATCACCATCGTGTGGATGCTGTAAAAAGTGGATAACTCATCTAGAAAGCCAAGGGTTTCAACTACGTACAAAGGACTTTCATAACTTGAGCGACATCAAGAACGAATACGGAATTTCGCCAAATCTTCGCTCTTGCCATACCGCTGTTACAGAAAGTGGCTTTGTATTTGAAGGCCATGTCCCTTCTAAGTTTATAAAACGATTCTTGTTAGAAGAACATCCAAAGGCTATCGGGTTATCTGTTCCAGCTATGCCAGTAGGTTCACCCGGAATGGAAGTAGCAGAGCAGTTTATGCCTTATACCGTTTTCATTATATATCAAGATGGGAGCTACGAACCTTACGCGAAAGTAGAAAGCTACGAAAGTCAATTCGATTGAAGTCAAAGTTAAACAAATAAATGCGCACTTTTGACAATCAAAGCAATTTTAATTTTTAAAAACCAAAGATAGAGGTAATCATGAAAGCACTTGTTAAATCATTTGCAATATTTAGTGTACTGCTAAGCAGCGTGGCATTAGCACATGAGGCTATAGAAATTAAATCTAGCACACCAAGCAAAAATGCAATGCTGATGGAGGCCCCAATGGAACTATCAGTCAGCTTTACCAAGGGAGTTAGATTAATAAAAGTAGTTTTAAAAGATAGTGAAGGTGCAAAAGTTGATTTTGGCTTTGAACCTCCGAAAGAGGTTGCAACGGATTATTCTTGGACCTTACCTAAATTACGTCCAGGTTCATACAATGTTGAGTTCATCATGCTTGGCTCCGATGGGCACAAGATGAAAGATAGTTTTGGATTTATGGTGCACTAAAAAGGGGATTCAGCTGTGGAAATGTATATCTGGAACACTGTAATTGTAGTGACAAAGCTAATGTTTTATTTAGGTTTCGCGGCCACAGCTGGATATACATTTTTCTGGCGAGATATTAACGACAGTAGGACAAGTTATACAACGCCATCTTATAGCGCTGTATGGGTAAAGGTTTGTGTCTTTGTTGCGTTTATTTCTAATGCAGTGTGGTTTATCGCGAACACTGGAGCGATGGTAGAAGAGGGAATTCAAGGCGCACTTGACCCCTTTATGCTTAAGATAATGTTGAGTTCTCCTATCGGTGAAGTCACCTTGTATCGTGCGGGGGGGTTAGCCGTAGCTTTAATAACTATCTACTTATTGAAATTTAAACCTCTTAAACCTTTCCTAAGGTTAAAGTCTTGCTTACTTGTGCTGTGTCTATTCACTCTCTCGTACACATTTACTTTAACCGGCCACGTTTCTGAATTAGGAAGTATTGCTCGAATACTACTTATGGTTCACGTATTTGTTATGGCTTGGTGGTTTGGTGCATTGATTCCGTTAAAGCTCTCCTGCCATTACCAGAGCTACGAAAAGCTTTATAAATTAATGGATAGGTTTGGTACGCAGGCGGCCGTATTGGTTACCTTATTATTATCTGCAGGCATTTGGCTAGCTATTCAATTGGTGGGTAGTTTTGAAGGGTTATTTAGCTCCATATATGGGCAAACTCTTCTTGTTAAAATCTTCCTTGTAACTAGCATTCTAGCTATTGCTATACGGCACAAACTGAAATTAGTCCCAAAACTTAAAAGTGGCTCGGGAAGCGAAGCACTCTCAAAATCCATTTCATTAGAGTTAACAATAGCAGTTGCTATTTTAATCATTACTTCTGGGCTTACGAGTATTGTAGGTCCCGAAAGATAAAACTTAGAAGAGAAATTCAAATGAAAATTAAATTATTAGTCTTACTATTTATCAAGCCCGTAATCATGAGTTTTGCTGCTAGTGCCCATGAAAAAGAACATCATGAGAAAGGTATGTTTAGTGGGTTAGATACGCCTGCAGCTAAAATAGTTATTGCATTCCATCACGCGCTTAATACGGGAGACAAAATCACTGCGAAGAGCCTACTGGCGGATGATGTGACTATTTATGAAGGAGGCGGAGTTGAGAGGAGCGCAGATGAATATGCTCAACATCATATGAATTCAGATATGGAATATCTATCGTCAGTGACAAATAAAGCGTTGGAGCATCAAGTCAAAGTTCTGGGCAACACAGCAATCTCCGCATCGCGGTTTCAGGTCAATGGGATGTTTAAGGGGGAAGAGAGAGACTACCAAAGTATGGAAACAATTGTCTTAATCAACACCGAAGGAGAGTGGAAAATCAAACATATTCATTGGTCAAATTGATTCGATTAACTACCCGAGAGAGCTCGTATGAAAAAATTTTTTATCATAATCATTTCGTCTTTGTTATCTTTCTTCACCTTCGCTCACGATAACAATGCAACTGATAAAGATCAGATAAAAGACATTATAAAGCAAATTGAATATGGCTGGGAGAGTGGAGACGGTGCCCCCTTTAAAAAGCACTTTTTCGACTTTAAAGGCGCAAGGTACTTTGAATCTGGCGGACAGAATGTAGGGTTAAGTGACTTGATAGAGCATCATGTTGAACCAGAAAAGGATGCCTTAGTTTTCTTAAGTTTAGATTTTTCTAACATTCAAACTCATGTAGAAGATGATTTTGCTTGGACACTCGTTGATACAACCGTTCAAGGAAAGGTTAGGAAGTCTGGAGAAACTTTCAACAAAACGGGGTTTCAAACCTTTCTTTTTAAAAAAGTTAACGGTGAGTGGCTGATAGTTCACACGCATTCCTCTAGTAGAAATCGTGCAAAAGACTAGCGAAATAAATGTATTGAAAGCTACTTTGGTAATATCAACGGTAGCTTTCCAGTTTGCTCAATATCAGAACCATCTCGGCTATCCTATTGTCAAAATGCCTTACACTTCATATTGGCACGAACTAAGCTTCCCGCCAGCCAATGAACCCTTATTATTCGTTTTTGCACAGATTTTTAATCAACATCGAATCCTTAAACACTTGTCCTCCCAACCTACATTTTGTTCCACATACGCTATTCTCAAAAGGTGCAGAGAAATATGAAAATCGTTTATTTTGGAAACGACTTATTCTCGAATTGTTTGTTACTTCTAATTAAAAATAGATTGAACATTGAACGCGTTTTTATAAACGATGTTCAGGAAAATGCGAGCTTCATCAAACGAATTTGTCGTAAATACAATATTGTTTATTCCACTGAAAAACCAAGTATCGTGACTCTTAAAGGATATTTAAATGACGAACAGACAGTCTTTGTTGTAGCCGATTACGGATACAAAGTACCCACAAACGAAATAAAATATGCGATTAATATCCACCCATCTTTACTACCCAAAAGTAGAGGCCCAACCCCACTCACCTACATTATCGACAACCCTGAGAACGCAGGTGTTAGCATTCATAAACTCACTGAGAAACTTGATGCAGGTAGCATCCTAATCCAAGAGAAATTTGAGGTCGAAAACAATGAAACGATTTCATCATTGATGGTCAAGTCTCAGTTACTCGCAGAAACTCTGTTAGAAGAATTACTTAATAACTTTAATGAGCTTTATAATAACGCCACACCTCAATTGGAAAAGCTAGCGTCATTCCAAAGTCTACCTCCAGTAAAAAGAAGGTTTGTAAATTGGGATCAAAACACCGCTCAATTTAGTCATGCCCTTCGACAGTATGGGCACTTTGGGATTCTTATTTCGTTAGATAACGCGTTATATATCGCAAATGATGTCGAAGTCACAACTTTCAGTCACGATTTCACGTGCGGTAGCATAATCTTTGAGGATGCACTAATTAAAAGCATTGCTATAAATGATGGCTATGTTGTACTTTCTAAGCGTAGTTTAAGGCTATATGAATCAAGAGTACTAAACTAGTTGATTACGGCTTTAATGTTTAAAGGTCCTAAGCACTTTTTTGTGTTGTGTTGATCTACGTCAAAGTAAGAATAACGGAATACCGCTACTATTCCCTTACTCACTGATGGAGTTTATTGTGTCAGGCATTTATAAGTGGTTTAAATTAGTACTAATAGCTGCGCTGCTTTCACAGCACGGCTTTGCTATGACGAACCCAATTAAATGTGATGGTCACGACACATCAGAATCTCATATGTCCTCAAATGATTCCTTATCAAGCGTAGAACATACTACTTTAAATAATCACACACTTCATTCAGAAAAGAACCAGGATGTACAGCACTGCGAAGGAAATGATCAATCGATATGCGCGTGCTGTATAGGTGCTTACTGTGCAACTTCTTTAACCCAATTTTGTATACTTTCAAATATTGAAATTCTGATAAGTGAAAACATTAAGCAAAGCTCATTTTCAGATATAAATACTGCCCCTTTAATTGGTATACACTCTCCTCCCTTCCACCCTCCGATTAAAAGCTACACATAAACTCAGTGAGGCTTTTCTCTAAGTTTTCTTTACGAATCAATTACAATCAAAGAATGTCTTAGACGATTATCTGCTTAATTAATATACATTAAGACACTGTTTGCTATCAGTAAACGAACAGCGAGCACTATCCGCCTCACTTAAAAACGCATTACATCTTAGAACCGAAAGATTCACGAGTTACATGCCTATTGACCTGCGTCCCACACACAGGTTTAGCCTTTAGGTATAAGTAAAAACTTAGGTTAAAGACATCGGAACAACTATGAAAGTAAGAGAGATCGCAAGCGCCTTGGCTACAACGCCAGATACTGTTCGCTATTACACGCGCTTGCAGTTAATAACGCCGGCAAAATCTGACAATGGTTATAAATTCTATTCAACGAAAGATGCTTCCAGGTTGCGGTTTATATTAAGTGCAAGGCATTTAGGTTTTTCAGTTGAAGATATCAAGCAAATTCTCAGAGAAGCAGATAATGGAAAGACCGCTTGTCCCCTAGTTAGAACCTTAATTGCAAGAAGGCTAGCAGAAACAGAAAGACAATTTAAGGCAATGTTGTTACTCAGGCAAAATATGATGCTGGCAGTAAGGAAATGGGGAGCAATGGGTGACAAAGCCCCATCCTCACACGTGGTCTGTCATTTAATAGAAGAGTTTGAACACACCGTCCTGGAGGAAAACATAAATGACAGAACTTAATGCAGGTGTTTCTTCAGAAAAATTGTTGTCCGTCAAAAAACAAGTCTTCTAAAAATAGGAAAAAAGGAGAGCACTATGAGTGCAGAAGTAACACAGCGACAATTAGTGATAGAAGGCGCCGGATGTGCCAGTTGCGTTGGAAAAATAGAAGCTGCCTTGAAGCAGACGCCGGGAGTGCAGAGTGCCGAAATGAACTTTGCAGACAGAACAGTACTTGTATCGGGTACAGCGGATTCTCAATTATTGGTTCAAGCAGTAGAGTCCGTTGGTTACAACGCAAAGCCTTTCGAAGATAAGCCTGACACTGATGTAGTCGATGAAAAAGAAGCAGCGGATAGGACCTACTACAAAAAGCTGATGCGAGATACTTTTATTGCGCTTTCGCTAGGTATCCCTCTAATGACTTATAGCATTGTTGTCGACGAAATGAAGGTCGAGACTAATGTCGAGAGGTTGTTGTGGCTAGCAGTTGGCCTACTGACGCTAGGTGTAATGTTCTTTTCCGGCCGGCATTTTTACATCGGTGCGTGGAAGAGCTTTAAAAATCATTCTGCCAATATGGATACACTCATTGCACTTGGTACAGGCACAGCATGGTTCTATTCGATGTTGGTAGTGTTGGTACCTGAAGCAGTGCCGTTAATGGCAAGGCACGTTTATTTTGAAGCTACAGCTATGATCATTGGTCTAATTGATCTGGGGCTTGCCTTAGAACTAAAAGCCCGCGGAAAAACCTCAGAAGCAATCAAACGTTTAATTGGATTACAAGCGAAAACAGCCACGGTTATTCGCGACAATAAAGAGGTCCAGGTCGCTATCGAGCAAGTGCTTTTTAACGATGTCATCAAAGTCAGGCCTGGAGAAAAAGTGCCTGTTGATGGTGTGGTTGTTGAAGGCCATACGTCAATCGACGAGTCCATGCTAACCGGGGAACCGATGCCAGTTGAAAAATCACATGACGATGAAGTCGTTGCTGGAACTCTCAACAAGTCAGGAATGTTTCTATTTAAAGCAACTCGAGTAGGTAAAGACACGGCACTGGCGCAAATCATTGCAATGGTTAAACGCGCACAAAATTCAAAGCCGCCTATTGGGCGCTTGGCCGACGTGATATCCGCTTACTTTGTTCCTGTGGTCATGATTATATCTGTGCTCAGTGCGCTAGCATGGCTGAACTTTGGGCCTGAGCCCGCACTGGCATTTGCCATAGTTTCGGCCACCACTGTATTGATCATTGCTTGTCCATGTGCATTGGGCCTAGCCACGCCGATGTCAGTTATGGTGGGGGTTGGAAAGGCTGCTGAAGCCGGCGTGCTAATTCGCAACGGCGAAGCGCTACAAACGGCATCAAAAATCAGTGTGATGATACTGGATAAAACCGGAACGATTACGGAAGGTACACCCAAGGTCACTGACATAATTTTAGCCAATTTCAGTGATGAAAAGACAGTGCTGCAATTGGCAGCTAGTCTGGAAAATGGTTCAGAGCACCCATTAGCAATGGCGATAGTAGAAAGTGCCCACGACCAGGGCATTGAGCTGCTGAAAACCGAAGAGTTTAATGCGATTACCGGTATGGGGGTTGAAGGCCGTTGTGAAGGAAAGGCCTTATTGTTTGGTAACAGCAAGCTTATGGCTTCAAAAGGGGTGGGCATAGGTAATTATTCAGAGAAAGCACAAACACTGGCCAAAGACGCCAAAACTCCCATGTATTTCGCTGTAGATGGACAACTTGCTGCCATCATAGCGGTTGCCGACCCGATAAAACCTGACTCTGTTTCTGCCATCAAGCGTCTTCAGGCTAATGATATCCGGGTCATCATGTTAACGGGGGACAACAAAGAAACTGCTGCTGCAGTGGCAAAGAAAGCGGCAATAAGCGAGTTTTTTGCTGAAGTATTGCCCGAAGATAAGGCCAACAAAGTACATGAATTACAGCAGCAGAGAGAAGTAGTGGGTATGACTGGTGATGGAATTAACGATGCTCCGGCTCTTGCCTTGGCTGATGTTGGCTTTGCCATTGGTACAGGAACGGACGTTGCCATTGAAAGCGCCGATATCACCCTGATGCGCGGCTCGTTGCATGGTCTGGCCGATGCTATAGCGGTTAGTAAAGCCACCTTGCGCAACATTAAGCAAAACTTGTTTGGAGCCTTTATCTACAACGTAGCAGGTATACCTTTTGCGGCGGGCGTGCTCTATCCATTTTTCGGAGTATTGCTAAGCCCAGTTATCGCCGGAGCCGCCATGGCATTTTCTTCGTTAACAGTGGTATCAAATGCGAACCGGCTTCGCCTATTCAAGGCAAAGGACCACTAAGGAGTTTTCTTATGATGATAATTAATATTGTAGGACTTACGGGTATTGCACTGATTATTTGGTGGTTTTGGTTATACAAGCCTGATCAGACAGTTACTGAAAGTAACGAAATACTCATAGAAGTAAAAAATGGCGTGTACTCACCAGCGTCTATTCAGGTAAACGCAAACCAATCTGTTACGTTGAAGTTTTTGCGCAAAGATGAGTCTCCCTGTTCCGAAGTACTGCTAATTCCTTCATTAGATATCAGTGAGCAGCTAACGCTTAATGAGGTAACACCAATTCACCTCGAAAACGTCCCACAGGGCGAACATACTTTTCACTGCCAGATGCAGATGTATCGTGGTGTTCTTACGGTGGTATAGGAGGAGTCATGAAAAACAGTCACCCCAGATTTTGGTCAACACCTACAGGGTGGGCAGCATTAGCGATGATCGCTGCCGTTACTTATTTTTTAATTTTCGAACATGGTCATCATGTCCTTCAGTTTCTTCCCTATTTGATTTTATTGCTGTGCCCATTCATGCATATATTCATGCACAGTAGCCACGGTAAACACGGACACGCCCACGAACATTCTCGCGACAGTGACAATAAGCAGAAAAGTTTTCAGGAATTGAGTGATAACAACGCGGCTTATCGTGATGGATACATTCAGGGGTTGGAGGAAGGCCGAAAGGAGTCACTTAAAAAGGACAACCAAGATGAATGATACATATGATTATGGCTTATGGTCAATGGTGATACTGAACTCAGCTATTTTTATCTTTTTTGCATTCAGTTTTGTAAAGCCAAAATCTTCCACCGACTGGCGAAGTTTGGGGGTATTTTCTGCGTTTATTGTAGCCCTGTTTACCGAAATGTATGGCTTCCCACTGACTATTTATTTCTTGTCAGGATGGCTTGCTGAAACCTATCCGGAAGTAAACTTTTTTGCGCACGAAAACGGACATCTGTTGCATACTTTCTTTGGTTTTAAAGGCGACGCCCACTGGGACCCATTTCATATCGCCAGTATGGTATTTATTGTTGCAGGATTCTTTATCTTGTCCTCAGCATGGAATGTGCTGCACCACGCTCAGAAGAACCATCACTTAGCTAAGACTGGATGGTATGCGCGGTGTCGCCACCCTCAATATTTAGCCTTCATACTGATCATGTTCGGTTTTTTGTTGCAATGGCCGACCATTCCCACACTGGTCATGTTTCCAGTTTTAGTTGTTGTGTATGTGAAACTGGCAAAGCGTGAAGAAGCTCTGGCTATTGCTGAATTTGGCGATGAGTATGTGAGCTATATCAACACGACACCTGGCTGGATCCCAAACCTCAACTTTAAATTAAAAGGTGAAAACCATGAAAAAATTCACTAAATCAATCATTTTTTCAACCACATTAGTAATGGCTGCAACATCGCAAGCTCAACAAATGGAAGAGCATGAGCATAAGGGCTCAGACAAGCCAGAGATTCAAACGGGAATGCCTATGCGTGGCCAAGATATGCATATGATGAATGCAAAAATAAAGTCGATGAAGGAAGAAGTTAACGCTATCAAAGAAGAAAAGAATCCCAGCAAGCAGCGTGAAATGATGAAAAAACACATGCAATCCATGATGGGAATGATGCATATAATGCACGAAAAAATGGAAGGGCAACCCATGCAAAACCAAGTTGATATGGCAGAAAGGCATCTTAAGATGATGGAAGTAATGATGTCGAAAATGGATGGAAGCCATTCACCCGAATCTCAGAAACATTCAAATTAACACCCGAGGAGAAAGATATGAGTGATTTAGACCACAGAGTCGGTGTCAGAGAAGCAAATTTAGTCGTTCGGAATTTACGGCTCAGCAATGTCTATGAGGCAAATTGCGAGCCCCTAATTGAAGAGATTGACAAGCTCTTTGGCATTGATGAGGTGAGCTACAACATCAAAGAAGGGGCTATTCACCTGGCATATGATGCGACACATATCGATTTAGACGGTATTGAAG
>ERZ724575.95-NODE-95-length-13558-cov-3.273100_pt1 | contig 13558 bp, 14 predicted proteins | sample MGYA00375869_ERZ724575 | MGnify/ENA primary metagenome ERZ724575 (study PRJEB28725, sample SAMN03264848) | marine sediment metagenome | biome: marine pelagic biome; feature: marine oligotrophic desert; material: marine snow | place: Pacific Ocean:North Pacific... | reverse complement strand
CTCTTCGTTGCCTTGTTATGTCAATCCAGAGTCCTTGCGCGCCTCGAGTGCGGCACAGTGGCAGTTTCTGTTCATATCACCTGGTAGGTGTCACTCCTTTCGTCTATCTCATCTTGTGGAAACTGACCTTTAAGCGCCAAAAATTGACCTTCTGAATCTACCAGATGTTCGCACCAGTGCAACATATCTTTTAGAGAAGCAAACGCGCGACTAAGCACAATATCGTAAGGTTTTATTGGTTGGTGCGCTTCAACACGACTCTGAAGAGGCGTGACATTTTGCAATTTAAGCGAATGTGCGCATTGTGTCATAAAGCGTACCCGTTTACCTAAACTATCAAGCAAGGTAAATTGTTTTTCTGGAAACGCGATAGCGAGGGGCATACCCGGTAAGCCCGGACCCGTTCCTACATCAATAATATTCGATTCAGGCAAATGGGGCATAATGGCTAACGAATCTAGAATATGTTTCACCATCATCTGTTTGGGGCATCTTACCGAAGTAAGGTTGTACGCTTTGTTCCATTTATCCATCAACAACACATATTCAACGAGTTGTGCTTGTTGATGACTATCGATATCTAATGCAAGGGCCTCAATACCCGAGGCCAATATTTCGTGTAATTCTTGCTTTAAGCTCATTAAGTTGGCTCTTATTGTAGACGGTAAGCCGTGGTAAGCGAGTGAATACCTTACGCGCTGATCTTATCTTGTTTTCTTAGCATGCCATGCTTTTTCAAATAAACTAGTAGCAACGAGATAGCAGCCGGCGTGATGCCCGATATACGAGAGGCCTTGCCAATAGTTTCAGGGCGCGCTTCGGTTAATTTTGCTACCACTTCGTTTGACAGCCCAGATATTTTACCAAAATCCAGATCAATTGGCAGTAGGGTGTTTTCATGGCGTTGCGTTTTGGCAATCTCATCCATCTGTCGAGCAATATAACCTGCATACTTAATTTGAATTTCGACCTGCTCAGCAGCAATAGGATCGCTTAACCCCGGACCCACACTTTCAATTTCCATTAACTGGCGATAGGTCATTTCTGGTCGACGAATAAGTTCTTCAAGAGAATGTTCGCGACTAACAGGGGTTTTTAGTTTTGTGTTCAACTCAGGTGTAGCGGTGTGATCGGGATGGATCCATTGACCACGCAAACGTTGAAGTTCGCTTTCGACGGCGTCCATTTTTTGATTAAACTTAGCCCAACGATCATCATCAACCAACCCTATTTCTCGACCGAGGGCCGTTAATCGGCTATCTGCGTTATCTTCACGAAGCAGCAAACGATATTCAGCACGACTGGTGAACATACGATAGGGCTCTTTTGTTCCCATAGTGGCGAGGTCGTCAATAAGCACACCCATGTACGCCTGGTCACGACGCAAAATTAATGGATCTTTTTGTTGTACTTGTAATGCCGCGTTAGCGCCAGCCACTAAACCTTGTGCGCCAGCTTCTTCATAGCCTGTGGTTCCATTGATTTGGCCAGCAAAGAACAAGCCTTTAATGAACTTCGTTTCTAAGGTTTGCTTGAGGTCTCGGGGGTCGAAAAAGTCATATTCTATAGCGTAGCCAGGACGGACAATATGGGCATTTTCAAAACCTTTGATTGACCGAACTAAATTAACTTGAACGTCAAACGGTAAGCTCGTTGAAATGCCATTTGGATAAACTTCGATGCTGTTTAACCCTTCTGGCTCGACAAATATTTGATGTGAGTTTTTATCCGCAAAACGGGTAATTTTGTCTTCAATACTCGGGCAATAACGTGGCCCAATACCTTCAATAACCCCAGTAAACATGGGAGAGCGATCTAAACCACCACGAATAATATCATGAGTTTTTTCATTGGTGTGGGTGATGTAGCAAGGAATTTGCGTAGGATGCATTTCCCTATTACCCATGAATGAAAATACAGGTGTAGGGTTATCACCGGGCTGAGGTTGCATTTGCGTAAAGTCAAGAGAACGCGCATCCAAACGAGCAGGGGTACCTGTTTTCAAGCGATCAACCCTAAAGGGTAATGCGCGAAGGCGATCTGCCAGAGCAATGGACGGAGGATCGCCTGCGCGGCCTCCTCGGTAGTTTTCTAACCCAATGTGTATGGTGCCTCCTAAAAAGGTACCAACAGTCAGTACAACGCTCTTGGCTTTAAATTTTAAACCCATTTGGGTAACCACACCCGTTACCTGATCATTTTCAACAATGAGATCGTCAACACTTTGTTGAAACAAGGTTAGGTTTTCTTGGCTTTCTACTATTTTTCTGATCGCTTGGCGATATAGAGTTCTGTCAGCTTGTGCACGCGTCGCTCTAACAGCAGGTCCTTTACTCGAATTCAGCGTCCTAAATTGAATACCACCTTCATCAATCGCTAACGCCATGGCACCGCCAAGGGCATCAATTTCTTTAACCAAATGGCCTTTACCAATACCACCAATTGCAGGGTTGCAAGACATTTGACCAATGGTCTCAATATTATGGGTTAACAGTAAGGTACGTGAACCCATACGTGCGGCAGCAAGTGCTGCTTCTGTGCCAGCATGACCACCACCTACTACGATGACATCAAAGGCTTGGGTATAAAACATGTAAAACCTCACAGTTAACCAAAATTGAAAAACGATATTTTTTCAGTAATACCTGAAAAAAGGGCGCGTATTTTATCTGACTTATTGCCTAAAGAAAATGGTTAAATTTTCTTCAATAGGTTTATTTATTTAGTCTCGATCGTTTTTAATGATTTTAAGATCTCTTTTAGATCTGTTTATTTTTACTTTTATTAGGATCACCAAGATCTGTGGGTAAGCCATTAAAGCATTTTTAGATCATGATGTTACACGATCAATAACCTTGGGAAACACAGATCCATAACCCCCCCTTTATACTGTGCATAAACCCCCTATTTATCCACAATCGAATTTGTGGATAAAGTTATGCATTTCACGATCAAAGCTTATACACAGTGGTTTGTAGGATCCTATCCACAGGGCTGATCAAGATGTGATCGTTCTGGGGATAAAATGTTTGTTCTTTTCACTGTTGGATCTTATGATCGAGCAAATATAAGGGGTATAGCGCGATCATCTTGTGGAGGAGATCTTTCCACAATTTTAGTTCCGATCTCGTGATCACTACAATGTGATTTGGTTTAGATTCCAAATAATGTTGTGATTATTTTAGTTAATACTAAAAAAGACCCGAGAATAGGGTCTTTTTAGTCGTATTTAATGATTTATTATAGCTATTATAATTACCTAACTTGATTAGGTTGGTACCTCGGCGTCACATTTTGCGCTTCTGCTTCGTCTTGGATCAAGCCTTCACGTCTGCTTGGTCCCTGAAATCGAACTTTATAAGTGTCATATTCTTTGATCGATTCGAAACAATAACGGCCTAATGCGCTTTCGAGATCGGCTAAACTGTGATTTGTGATGATGATACAGTTCTTTTTATTGACTAAACGCTGGCGTAATAAATTGCCTAACCAACTTTGCGTGTTCTTTTTAAGTACGGTTTCATTCACGCATACTTCATCGAGGATAAGTAAATCTACCTCCAATAGTTCTTGGTTTGCTTCTCTAAACTTCTGACCTACATTGTCGGTTGCACTGAAATCGTAAGAGAAATAGCGCATTTCCAACAAAGTAGATAGCTGTCTGTAAAGCACTGATATTTCGTATTGTTCGATGAGTTGATGGGCAATTGCGCCAGCGATATGCGACTTTCCTCGGCCATAATCACCATAAAATAACATCATGTGTGAACCACTTTGACGCCAAGCAGGATCGTCATGTGCTGCTATAAACGATTGGGCAATAGAAACGGCTTCTATCACGTCGTCGCTGTCTTCTACTAGATTCGCAAACGTCCACTTAGGATTAAGATCTGAACGTCCATGAATGGCCTGTACACGAGCTTTTTTACTGCGTTGCTGTAGTTGAGAAACCTCTTGATTCGCTTGCGTTTCGTAATGCTTTCGTAAGGTCTTATAGTCAATGTATTCGCCGTTGGGATCCACCGGCTTATTCAATGCTTTTGCTAAATTGGCAATTTTATCTGTAATGCGATCCATAAGCTCAACTCTTCTTTGTTGATGTGGCGTATTTTTCTACCAGCTTTCTTGCATTATCATCCGCTTCTATGCCTGGCGCAACTTTCACTTGTTGGCTGCCTATTTTTCGCGTGGGCTCATAGCCAGAAGCGACTCGTTTTCGTTTCATGGTATAAGCAAACTTTTGTGTCCATTGAAACTCACTAAATAGTGCGTTGGGACGCCCTAACCAGTAGGCGATAAACTCGCCTACATCTTCTTCATTATACTCAGCATCAATAATACCTATTAACCCTGCCATTTCTTCAAACAAGGCCAAATTCGGTTTCCATGAGGGTGACATGACGTAGTGAGATTTGTGTAAAGTATCAAAACTGTCATTGGATACGGTTAAAAGCGGTAAGAGAAGACATTTACCGTTGATTGAATGAGCTAAGTCTATTTCGCTGGGAAGTGCCACAAGTCCGGCTTGCTCTAGTTGCTTTAGCAAGCTATTGATTTGGCGGCCGCGCTGATATGGTTGTTCTTTATTATCCGCATTAAGCAATGCTAATAACGGTTTGTAATCAATAGGCGCTGTGGCGGTTGTTGCTAAGTTGGCTGTGGGGCGTAATCCCAAGAAGTAGAGGACTCGCGCATCGTTTGCAAGAGGCGACGATAGGGCAGCGAGTTCTGCTTGGGTTAAGCCATTGCTCATGCGACGTCCACATTTGATTCAAACCATTGCACGGCTTCATCTTCAGGGATAGGGTGTTCTAATACATCGATATGCAAAGGAGCGGTAAGCAGTGTTGCGCCTGCATTGACCAACTTGGTTTCAATTTCTTTGGCACCGTAACAGAAGGTATCGTAGCTGGTATCGCCAAGGCCAATGATGACCACCTGGGTGCCGGGTAAATCCGCCGTGTTTAATGCTTTCGCGAACTCCTGAATATTGTCGGGTAGTTCTCCCGCACCATGTGTTGAAGTGCATACCACCCATGTGGCTTGTTGATTGATATCTTCAAACTTGGGTTCTGTATGAATCGTGGTGGTGGCACTTTTTTCAGATAACGAGGCTGCAATGGCATCTGCCACATATTCAGCGGCACCTAACATGGTGCCAACAATTATTTCGTAGTGTTTAGTCATTGTTTATTTACCGATACAAAAAGACGAAAAAATCTTACCTAGAAGGTCATCCGAGGTGAATTCGCCAGTAATTTCGCACAAGGCTTGGTGAGCAAGCCTCAGTTCTTCAGCCAATAATTCTCCGGCCATGGCATCATTTAGCTGTTGACGTCCGGTGACCACATATTCATAGGCCTGAGCTAACGCATCGATATGGCGTCGACGTGCGATAAACTGGCCTTCTGTGGTGGTGTCAAACCCCATGGTATTAGCCAAATGGGTTTTCAATGTTTCCACACCGTCGCCTTGCTTAGCTGACAAATTTATCACCGACACGTCGCCGTGGGCAGTGGTTACAGTAGTTAGCCCCACATTAAGGGTGCTTAAATCAGCTTTATTTCGGATCACGGTAACCGGCATACCTTGTGGTAGTTTGGCCATGAACTCTGGCCATATATCATAAGGATCGCTGCTAGAGGTAGTGGTGGAATCGATAACGAATAACACATGGTCAGCGTCTTTTATTGCTTGCCATGCCCGTTCAATACCTATTTGCTCTACTTTATCAGGACTTTCTCGTAGGCCTGCGGTGTCAATAATATGAAGGGGCATCCCTTGAATGTGAATATGTTCTTTTAAAACATCCCGTGTGGTACCTGCAATATCAGTCACTATGGCGCTATCCTTCCCTGCAAGAGCGTTTAATAGGCTAGATTTTCCGGCGTTTGGACGACCTGCAATCACCACCTGCATGCCTTCTCTTAACAGGCTACCTTGTTTTGCTTCTGCACTCACTTTTTTTAAGCTTTCCAAAATAGCATCTAAGTCACCCGCTACTTTCCCATCAGAAAGAAAATCAATTTCTTCTTCAGGGAAATCAATAGCAGCTGCAGAATACATACGTAAAGTGACAATTTGGTTGGATAGATGATTGATTTGTTGAGAAAACTCACCTTGTAATGAACGTAATGCACTGCGCGCTGCCTGTTGTGAACTCGCATCAATAAGGTCGGCAATGGCTTCAGCTTGTGCTAAGTCTAATTTGTCGTTTAAAAATGCTTGCTCACTAAATTCGCCGGGCTTTGCGAGTCGGGCTTTTCCTGTCGCGAGAATGGCGTCAAGCAACATATCCATGACCACTTGTCCGCCATGGCCTTGCAGTTCTAGTACGTCTTCACCTGTAAATGAATTCGGCCCTTTAAAGAACAGAGCAATACCCTGATCTATCACATGCCCTTCTGCGTCCTCAAAGCGTGTGTAAGTGGCTAACCTAGGTGTTAAGGGTACTGGCACGAGTGCTTGGGCGATAACCTGAGCCTGAGGCCCTGAAACGCGAACAATACCCACACCACCACGACCGGGAGCTGTTGCCTGGGCAATGATGGTATCGGTTGATAGGGTGAGGTTTTCCATTAATTAATCACGAAAGTTTTTATATTGAAACGGTTGTCCTAAATCAGACGATTTAACTAAGCTAATGACTTGCTGTAAATCGTCACGCTTTTTCCCTGTAATTCTTAGTTCATCACCTTGGATAGCGGTTTGAACTTTGAGTTTCGCATCTTTCACTAATTTTACAATTTTCTTCGCCATTGGCTGTTCAATGCCTTCTTTAAACGCAATGGTTTGGCGATAGGTTTTACCATGAGCATCATAGGGCTTCACGTCAATGGCTGAGGTATCTACGCCTCGTTTAGCACAGGCATTTCTAAACATACTTTCCATTTGCTGAAGCTGAAATTCGGCTTCAGCTTTCATGACGACGGTTTTTTCTTTGTATTCAAAGCTAGCTTCAACACCACGAAAGTCAAAACGCGTAGATAGCTCTCTACTGGCGTTTTCGGTGGCATTTCTCACTTCTTCCATATTAATTTCTGACACGATATCAAATGAAGGCATTTAACTTTTCCTCTTTAGACAAAACAGCCCGCAAGGGCGGGCTGTTTTTTAGTATTGCTAATAGCTTATTTGCTATTGATTCCCCGCTTCTCCATAGAAGCATATATCATTTTGGCTTGCACCAAGGTTATTACGTTACTGACTAGCCAGTAAAGGACTAATCCCGCCGGGAACCACAAGAAGAACACACTCATTGCTACCGGCATAAATTGCATTATCTTTTGTTGCATAGGGTCGGTAATGGTGGTCGGCTGTAGTTTCTGTAGTAGGTACATGCTCAAACCGGTCAGAATAGGCAGTACGAAGTACGGGTCTTTCACTGACAAATCGGTAATCCAGAATACAAAATCAGCGTGTCGTAATTCTACACTTTCCATCAGCACCCAATAAAGTGCTAGGAATATAGGCATCTGTAGAAGCAGCGGTAAACAGCCACCCATAGGGTTAACTTTTTCTTTGCGATACAACTCCATCATGGCTTGTGACATTTTTTGTCTATCATCGCCAAAACGATCTTTTAGCTGCTGCATCTTAGGAGCTAAATTACGCATACGAGCCATCGACTCGTACTGTTTCTTGGTAAGCCAGTACATGGCCCCTTTAACAATAACAGTAATCAGAATAATGGCCATACCCCAGTTATTCACTAAACTGTGTAGGAAGGTGAGTAGTGCGAAAAGTGACTGTGAAATCCACCACAAAATACCATAGTCAACGGTAAGGTCTAAACCACGGGCAAGTTCAGCTAAGCTCTCTTGATCTTTCGGGCCCATGTACAGCTTCATACCGATGGTTTTGGTTTCGCCTGCAGCAATACTGTCGGCAGGGGGAAGTACGCCAATAACCGCATAACGGTCTGCTTGATTACGAGTATATAGAGTGTTGACTTCGTCTTGCGAAGGTACCCATGCGGATACAAAATAGTGTTCCAACATACCTACCCAGCCCGCTGGCGTGGTTTCTTTTAAATCGTCATCAGCGATGCTGTCGAAAGAGTACTTGCTATACTTGTCGTCTTCAGTGGAGTAGGCGGCACCACGATAAGTAGGCATAAACATGTTGCCATCGTCTTCTGCATCAATAACCTGCTTTAACTGACCATACTGCTGTACGTTAGCCGTCATGTCTGTTTGGTTGTTTATTGTATAGCTGACATCTACGTCGTAGTGATTCTTCGTGAACGTAAAGGTTTTTGTGACGGTTAGACCATCATTGTTTTTCCATGTTAATGGAACCTCAAGGGTGTCACCTTTCATTTCATAGAATGTAGATTGGGCGCTATAGACAGGACGGCCGCTAGCGCTTCCATCTGGACCTTGTGGGCCAGTTAATCCGCTTTGGGCGACGTAGAGGCCATTACCAGAACGCAATAAGCTGTATGGTTCTTCGGAACCTTGTTCAACGGGGAATTTCACCAGGTCGGCACTAATAACATCACCGCCGAGTAAATCTATGCGAAGATCGAGGGTATCCGTTTTTACTTCGATAATACGGTTGGTATTGGCAGCCTGATTACTTGGCACAGCAGCGGGTACGCTATTGCCCGTGGGTACATCTTGTTGCGACTGAGAGTCATCAAAAGAAGGTACGCCTTGAGAAACAGGGGTGGTTTGCTGAGCTTCAATAGGTTGTACAGGCTGTGGGCCATAATCTTCTTGCCATTGTTGCCAAAGCATAAAGCTGACAAACGCCAAGCCAATTATCAGAAAACTACGTTGCGATTCCATAGAGGTCTCTTTATTTTGAGTGTTTATCTTGTTGTTTTTCCGGCACTGGATCATATCCGCCGGCATGCAAAGGGTGGCATTTTAATATGCGTTTAATAGATAACCAACCGCCTTTTACTAATCCGTGCGTTTTTAATGCGTCTATAGCATACCAAGAACAAGAAGGATGGAAACGACATCGTTGCCCTAACATAGGGGAAATGAACCATTGATAAAATTTTATCAATGCTAAAGGCACTGCAATTAAGAGTTGCCGCAACGCTTGTTTAATTTTTTCCATAGCTTGTCCAATGTAGCGAAAACTTCTTGGTTGCTAAGGTTGTCAGCGCCAGACTTGCCAATAACGATAATATCAACATTGGGTAAGTTGTGCTGTTTATGCCTAAAACTTTCTCTGACTAATCGCTTCAAACGATTTCTATCGTGAGCTTTACGGATACGTTTTTTCGCGAGCGTAATGCCTAAACGAGGAGTTGAAAGTGTGTTTTTTCTGGCTAGAACAGTAAAAGAGGGAGATACAGCTGGGGTTGCGTTATCAAACACATAGGTAAAGTGGGTGGGAGTTAACAGACGTAACTCCCTAGAAAAATTATTCTCGCCCACTTTGGCGTCTTTCAATTAAGCTGAAAGACGAGCGCGGCCTTTTGCACGGCGAGCTGCTAGTACTTTACGACCATTTTTAGTCGCCATACGAGCACGAAAACCGTGAGAACGCTTGCGCTTTAGATTGCTCGGTTGAAATGTTCTTTTCATGACCAAAGTCTCACTTATATTTAGTTAAACATAGGCGTTTTTGGTAACACATTATGCTGTTGCCAGAACAATGTGGTGTTTTCACCAGAAAAGCCCATCGAAAAAGGACGCTGAATTCTAGAGATCTCGGGGCGTGCTGTCAATGCATATTCTCGCTTTTCGGATGAATAAGTGAACAATTTTTGCATTTTCTAGTCGATAGCTTAATCGATAACGCAGTTTTCATACAAATCGTCTGTGAATAACGCGTAAAATTTGGTTAGGTTATCCACAGTGCGTTGTGAAAAACACAGAGATGGATATAAAAAGCAAGGTGATCTAACGGTTTTTCAGCACAAATTTAGAATGAATTTTTCTCGTTATAGTTTGATTTGATCTAAAAGAAAAAAGCTTAATAATCAGTTGTTTGTTGTTTTGATCGAAAAGATCGATCGGGATCGCCATTTACATTGTGTTGATAAAGTAAGATAATCCACAGCGATTAAAACGACAACTTAATTTCTCGCTGCTACCCAACACTTCCAACGCTATTTTCTTCTAATGGCGCTTTTTAGTGCCTGCTTTCTTTATGCTTGGCTTTTCAGGAGTTGGTTTTTCTAGCGAGTTACGGGAGCTAACTACGTACCATGTCCTTGTGGAACCAATGCCTTGAAAGATTGCGTCAAGAATTACCAACGCAGCAGTTTAGTATGTGGATACGACCGCTTGTTTGTGAAGAACAACAAGGCGTGGTTGCACTCTATGCTCCCAATCGTTTTGTACTTGATTGGGTAAGAGACAAGTACCTGAATAATATTACCGCACTACTAAAAGAGTTTGCCGGAAGTGACGCTCCACAATTGCGTTTAGAAGTGATGAATCGTCACAGCGTAAGCCGTAGTCAGCCTGTAAGTACCAGCGGATCTTCGTCTGCTACAAATACGCCTAGTAATCAACCAAGTAAGCCTAGTGTACCTGCGGGCGGTCAAGGGTATCAGAACTATAATACTAGCAATCAGCCTGTTCACAGCGGCAGTAATGGGCAGCACACATCGTCTTATTCACCAATGTCGAATAGCGGAATGCCATCATCGGCAAGCCAAGCGGGTGATCAAGGACAAAACAATGCGTTTTCAAAATCACCTTCATACACACAGGGTATGGATCTAAATGATCGCGGTGCGCAAAACCACGACCGTAATGGATATAATGCATACGCAGATCAAGCGCCAAGATCGTCTACACCGCCGAAAGTGATCCCGATCCCTGAGGCGATGAAGCATAAAAGTAATATTAATCCGACCTATCAATTCGACAACTTTGTAGAAGGTAAATCTAACCAGCTAGCACGTGCGGCTGCAACTCAAGTTGCAAATAACCCAGGCGGTTCTTACAACCCACTGTTTATTTACGGTGGTACGGGCTTAGGTAAAACTCACTTATTACATGCAGTGGGTAATGGCATCGTAGCTAATAACGGTGACGCTAAAATTGTGTATATGCATTCAGAGCGTTTCGTGCAGGATATGGTTAAGGCACTACAAAATAACGCGATAGAGGACTTTAAGCGCTTCTATCGCAGCGTTGATGCGTTACTTATCGATGATATTCAATTCTTTGCTAATAAAGAGCGTTCACAAGAAGAGTTCTTCCACACGTTCAATGCGCTTCTTGAAGGTAACCAGCAAATCATCCTTACTTCTGATAGATATCCTAAAGAGATTGATGGGGTAGAGGATCGATTGAAATCGCGCTTCGGTTGGGGTTTAACTATTGCTATAGAGCCACCAGAGCTTGAAACCCGAGTGGCTATTTTGATGCGCAAAGCGGCAGAGAACCGGATTCACTTACCTAATGAAGTGGCGTTCTTTATAGCTAAGCGATTGCGTTCAAACGTACGTGAGCTCGAGGGTGCACTTAACCGTGTTATTGCTAACGCAAACTTTACCGGTCGCCCTATCACTATTGATTTCGTTCGTGAAGCGCTTCGAGACCTTCTCGCACTTCAAGAAAAATTGGTAACCGTTGATAATATTCAGAAAACCGTCGCAGATTATTATAAGATAAAAGTAGCTGATATTTTGTCTAAACGACGTAGTCGTAGTGTGGCGCGTCCTCGCCAAGTCGCGATGGCGCTGGCCAAAGAACTTACCAACCACAGTTTACCTGAACTAGGAAACGCGTTTGGTGGACGAGACCACACTACGGTTTTACACGCTTGTAGAAAAATAGAGCAGCTAAGAGAAGAAAGTCATGATATAAAAGAAGACTATAAGAACCTCATTAGGACTTTGTCTTCCTAACACCACGACCTTAGAGGCGAGATAGCACTGCGATGAAATTTACTATAAGCCGCGAACAATTTTTACAACCCCTACAGTTGGTATCTGGTGCTGTAGAGCGTAGACACCCACTGCCAATTCTTTCCAATGTTCTCATCAAAGTAAGGTAGGACGCACTTTGGCTTACTGGTACAGATTTAGAGGTAGAACTAATTTCTAGCGTGAAATTAGAAGGTGAATTCACGGAAGGTGAAATTACTGTTCCTGCTAAAAAGCTGTTTGATATAATTCGCGGTATTTCTGAAGGAACAGATATTCATTTCTCGTTAGACGGCAGCAAAGCACTTATTCGTGCCGGTCGAGGTCGTTATACGCTTTCTACTTTATCTGCCAACGACTACCCAAATTTAGAAGACTGGGAAGGTGAAGTTGAGTTTGAATTATCGTGCAGTGATCTAAAACGTCTTATCGATGCAACGAGCTTCTCAATGGCTCAACAAGACGTACGTTATTACTTAAATGGTATGTCCCTTGAAACGGAAGAGAATATCATTCGTACCGTTGCAACAGACGGTCACCGCCTTGCTCTTTGTCGCCTAAACTACGAGACCCCGTTGCCATCTCGTCAGGTAATTATTCCACGTAAAGGTGTGTTAGAAATTTCTCGTCTTATTAGCGAAGATGACAAATCTCTTAAGGTGCAAATAGGCGCCAACCATCTTCGAATTTTTTCAAACGATTTCATTTTCACTTCGAAATTAGTTGATGGCAGATTTCCTGATTATCGCCGTGTTTTACCTCAAAATGGCGACAAGGAAGTTATTGCGAGTAAAGCCGTATTAAAAGAAGCATTTTCACGTGCGGCCATTCTATCTAATGAAAAGTTTAGAGGCGTACGATTAAACTTGTCTTCTGGTGAGCTTAAGATAACGGCTAATAACCCAGAGCAAGAAGAAGCGGAAGAAATCGTTGATGTTCAATATCAAGGTGACGATTTAGAAATTGGCTTTAACGTTGCCTATCTAATTGACGTATTGAATGCGCTTGGATCTGATGGCGTTAAAGTGAGCCTATCAGACTCAAACGCGAGTGCGCTAATCGAAGATGATGCTGATGACGCCTCGTTATACGTTATTATGCCAATGCGACTGTAGTCACTACTACATTAAGTGTTTGCAGCGTTTCGCATATTCCACGTTATTTTGTCATTTAAATTATCAATTCAAGAAGCGATGAGTGTTGATACTCCTCGCTTCTTTTCTTTCATCAGTGTGACCTCATGAAACTGGACCGCGTCCAGATTACACAGTTTCGTAATCTTACTTCCGTATCGCTTTCTCCTTCACCAGCGTTGACTATCATTAAAGGCGTGAATGGGAGTGGGAAATCCTCGTTGATCGAAGCACTTTATTACCTAGGCTTTGGACGTTCTTTTAGAACAAATAAACACAGTTCGGTTATTCAAAATGAGAAGGACAGCTTCAGTGTTTTCGCGTCATGCAAAACTGAAGAAGGGGATGAACTAAAGCTAGGTTTTCAACGAAGTAGAAATGAGACATTCACCTGTAGTATTAACGGTGCACATTCAGATAAGTTATCAGATTTAGTTAGCTTGGTACCACTTCAACTTTTTACTCCGCAGAGTACTGACCTTATAATTGGTTCGCCTTCCGAGCGTCGACGTTTTTGTGATTGGGGATTGTTTCACGTGAAACATCAGTTTCAATCACTTGCTCATCAGTATGGTAAATT
>ERZ724575.87-NODE-87-length-13996-cov-4.079314_pt1 | contig 13996 bp, 13 predicted proteins | sample MGYA00375869_ERZ724575 | MGnify/ENA primary metagenome ERZ724575 (study PRJEB28725, sample SAMN03264848) | marine sediment metagenome | biome: marine pelagic biome; feature: marine oligotrophic desert; material: marine snow | place: Pacific Ocean:North Pacific... | reverse complement strand
ACCATAATACAGGCCATACCGGCATTCACTGCGGCCTGCCTACCCATTTCTGTATCTTCAAATACAACACAGTTTTCCGGCGCAATACCCATTTTTTTAGCTGCTAGCAAAAAGGTATCCGGGTGAGGCTTCCCTTTAGCGACATCATCAGATGTCACCAACGCGTGTAATGGGTCAAGTAAATTGTGCTGAGATAACAACCAGGTGGCATGTGCTCTGTCAGAGCCAGTCCCTACTGAAATAGGCTTACTGCCTATGTATCGTTGGAAAATAATGTGGGTGTCTTCAATAAGCGCTGGAAGGTCTTCAAGCTCATCGAATACCTTCTTTTTAAATGCCGCGACGGCATATGGGTCATGCTCACAGCCGTACCTTTTATTTAATAAAACAGCCGTTTCAGCAGTAGGGACACCACCAAGGCTATGATGGTATTCTCTATCAAATGGGTAACCAAACTCACGACAAGTTACTTGCCAAGCTTCAACGTGAACGCCCATAGAATCCACTAAGGTACCATCCATATCAAAAATGATACCTTGGTAGCGTGATAAATCTATCATTGGTGTCTCCTCCTTGCTCAGCCAATACTCTTTTTTACGTTATCTTGTTTTGGGAGTATAGCGCTTAGCCACTTTCCAACACTTTACGCGCTTCTACCGCATTGAAGTCTCGATTCACTTTTAAATATGCCGCATTACTATTACTGTTTAACGTCACTTCTAATACTCCTGACACCTGCATTAGCTTTGCGGATAAATGGTGATTAGGTGCCACAGTATTGTCCAAACTCATGGTGATACGCTTTACTCGGCTCACTTCTTTTAACCCACTCAACACCACGACCCAAATGAGAGTACTTATGGCCCCCACTAAATAAGCCGCTTCTGGTGAGAAAATATTGGTGACAATGCCTGAAAGCATACCACCTAAAAACGCGCCGAAAAACTGGAAGCTGGCGTAAATCCCCATTGCAGTGCCCTTTTGTCCGGCAGGGGCAATACTTGAAACTAAAGCGGGAAAGTTTGCTTCTAAATAGTTAAAGCCGGTAAAAAACAACACCACAGCAGCCGACGTAACCCACCAACTATTGTCTTTGAGTGCGAGTCCTAAGAACGCAGCGCCCATCAGTGAGACACCCACAAAAAGATATGATTTAGGCGTTCTTCCTCGTGCCATCCCCATCATAATGATGAGCCCCAGGACAGACACGCCCAGTACGGGTAAATACAGTGTCCAGTGACTGTCCAAAGTCATGTCAAAATGCAAAAGTGTCACGGGCAGCTGTACGAAAAGTAGTGTTATTAGCATGTGCAACACCATAACACTTACATTTAAACGCCATAGTTGAGAAGAGAAGACGAGCTCGGCAAGTTGACCTTTTTGCGGGAGGGTATCACCGCTGCTCACCTTGACGCCATTGGGAACAACCCATTTAACGAGGGGCATACAAAGTACAGCGAGCACCCCAGTCACCGAAAAAATACCGGCTAGCCCCCAACTTTTAGCAATAAGAGGCCCAATGATAACCGCAAGGTAAAAAGAAAATCCGATGGCAATCCCGATAATAGCGAGCACTTTGGCCCGCTGGCTCTCTCGACTAACATCAGTGGCCAATGCCATAATGGCTCCGGCAATTGCACCGGCCCCTTGCAGTATGCGACCCACTATCATCCACGCCATAGTATCAGCTTGGGAGGCAATAAAGCTGCCCAAAGCAAACACTGCTAAGCCCAACAAAATAACCGGTTTTCTACCCCATTTATCAGACATCATACCCATGGGAATTTGTAACGCGGCTTGCGTGAGGCCATAACCACCAACAGCAAGGCCCACCATTAACGGGGAATAATCAGGATAGTCCATGGCTGCAACGGCCAATACAGGCATCACCATAAACAAACCCAACATACGTAAAACGTACACCAAGGCAAGCGCCAGTGAGGCGCGCAATTCCAGAGCGTTCAAACCGTTAAAGTCCTCTAATTCATGATGGGCGCGAAGTGTAGCATAATATAAGCGCCTTCCCACGTTTCTAAAAACCGATTAATCTAATCTTAAGGTGATCCCTTCAATACACAGCGAGTATAATTTCAAGGTACGTTGCCATATCACTTTGCTTGACACCTATGGCATACTGATTCTTTTTTCTCTCACTTAGGCTTCAATGGATAAAATCGAAATTCGCGGTGCCCGCACCCACAATTTAAAAAACATCGATTTAACACTGCCAAGAGACAAACTGGTGGTGATAACCGGACTTTCTGGCTCGGGGAAATCATCCCTTGCTTTCGATACCCTTTATGCGGAAGGCCAACGACGATATGTAGAATCGTTGTCTGCCTATGCGCGTCAATTCCTTTCCATGATGGAAAAACCCGATGTCGACCACATTGAGGGGCTTTCACCTGCTATATCCATTGAGCAAAAATCGACATCACATAACCCCCGCTCGACGGTGGGCACTATCACAGAGATATACGATTACTTAAGGTTGATGTTTGCACGAGTGGGTACACCACGATGCCCCGACCACGATGTGCCGCTGGACGCACAAACCGTCAGCCAAATGGTTGATAAAGTGTTGGCGATGCCCGAAGGCAGTAAGCTCATGCTTCTCGCGCCTATTGTTAAAGAGCGCAAAGGCGAGCACGTTAAAACGCTACAAAACCTGTCGGCACAAGGTTTTATTCGTTGTCGAATTGATGGCGAAGTGTGCGACCTTTCAGATCCACCAGAACTCGACCTTCATAAAAAACACACGATTGAAGTGGTTGTAGACCGCTTTAAGGTGCGTGAAGACATGGCCCTAAGGCTTTCAGAGTCGTTTGAAACCGCCTTAAGTCTGGCTAACGGAAACGCCGTTGTGGCTGATATGGACGACAAAGACGCAGAAGAAATCATTTTTTCTGCCAATTTCGCCTGCCCGCATTGCGGTTACAGCTTAAGCGAACTTGAACCCCGCCTGTTTTCTTTTAATAACCCCGCTGGTGCGTGTCCAACATGTGATGGCCTAGGCACTCGCCAGTTCTTCGATCCCGCACGGGTAGTCGGGAACGCAGAATTAAGCCTAGCCGGCGGTGCCATACGCGGCTGGGATAAACGTAGCTACTATTATTTTCAAATGCTACAAGCGGTAGCTGATCACTACAGCTTCGACTTATCCGTACCGTTTGAATCCTTAGATGATAAACACAAAGAAATTGTGCTTTACGGTTCTAAAGGTAAATCACTTACGTTCAAGTACATCAATGAACGTGGTGACATTATGGAACGTAAGCATCCGTTTGAAGGCATTATTCCAAACAGGGAACGCCGCTACCGAGAGACTGAATCGAATTCGGTGCGTGAGGAATTAGCTAAATATTTAAGTCAGCAACATTGCAGTAGCTGCAATGGAACCCGCTTGAGGGTGGAAGCCCGAAATGTGTTTATTCAGGATACAACGCTACCGGCCATCGCAGAGATGTCGATTGCGGGTGCTTATGAATTCTTCGAAAACTTAGATTTAGCCGGTCAAAAAGCACAAATTGCAGAGAAGATATTAAAAGAAATCCTCGACCGCTTACGTTTTTTGGTTAACGTTGGTCTTAATTATTTGTCGATGTCACGAAGTGCCGACACCCTTTCAGGGGGTGAAGCACAGCGTATTCGCCTTGCCAGTCAAATAGGCGCGGGGTTAGTGGGTGTTATGTATGTGTTGGATGAACCTTCTATCGGGTTGCATCAAAGAGACAACGAACGCCTGCTTAAAACCCTAACGCATTTACGTGACCTCGGTAACACCGTGTTAGTAGTAGAGCACGATGAAGACGCCATTCGATAAGCAGACTACGTGGTGGATATTGGCCCGGGTGCAGGTGTGCATGGTGGCCAAATTATCGCAGAAGGTCAGTTGGATGATATTTTAAAAAGTGAGCAATCACTTACTGGAAAGTACCTTTCTGGTAGAGAAAAAATAGAAATACCTACAGCGCGAAACGCGGTTAAGAATGACCAATGGTTAACGTTAGAGGGCGCAACGGGGAATAACCTTAAGTCGGTAGACTTAAAAATTCCTACTGGGGTGATGACTTGCGTCACAGGCGTGTCTGGATCGGGTAAATCTACCCTTATTAACGACACGTTTTACAAGATAGCACAACGAGAATTAAACAAAGCGACAGCCTCCGAGCCTGCCCCTCATAAATCTATGCATGGTTTGGAAAACCTCGATAAGGTTGTGGATATTGACCAAAGCCCTATTGGGCGAACGCCACGTTCAAACCCTGCCACCTATGCGGGTATATTTACCCCAATTAGGGAAATGTTTGCCGGAACGCAAGAAGCTCGCTCTCGTGGCTACAAACCGGGCCGGTTCAGCTTTAATGTTAAAGGCGGACGATGTGAAGCGTGTCAGGGCGATGGGGTCATAAAGGTAGAGATGCACTTTCTTCCAGATGTTTATGTACCTTGCGATGTATGTAAAGGGAAACGCTATAACAGAGAAACGCTTGAAGTTAAATATAAAGACAAAAACATCCATGAAGTGTTAGAAATGACGGTTGAAGATGCGCGTAACTTTTTTGACGCTATCCCGGCAATTTCACGTAAGTTGCAGACACTCATTGATGTAGGATTGTCTTATATACGTTTAGGGCAGGCTGCTACCACCCTATCAGGCGGCGAAGCACAGCGGGTTAAATTAGCAAAAGAGCTGTCAAAGCGAGATACTGGGCAAACTTTATACATTCTAGATGAGCCCACCACTGGCCTACACTTTCACGATATTAAACAGTTACTTGCGGTATTGCATAGACTACGTGACCATGGCAATACTGTGGTGGTTATTGAGCACAACCTGGATGTAATAAAAACTGCAGACTGGATTGTAGACTTGGGCCCTGAAGGTGGTTCAGGTGGTGGCCAAATAATCGCAGAGGGCACGCCTGAGCACGTAGCTGAACAAGAGGTCTCTCATACCGGTCGATTCCTAAAACCAATGCTTGAGAAACAGCGCTAGCACCAAGCTAATACAACGACACATAGCCCCCCGAAACATGGACACCCACACTTTTACTGTGGGTGTCTTTTTATCTGTTTTATCTGCAGGTACTATTAGCCAGTGTGGCTGTCAAATTCGTGCTTTGCAGCTTGTATCGCTAACCCTTCACAAACAGAGTTAAAGGCGTCATTCTCTAGCCTAGGCAGGCCCGTTAATAATGCTTCGTATAACGCATCCACAACAATTGGTGACAAGCTCATCCCACCTGTAATCATAACCATCTCTGGCTTTTCAGGGCTTTTATCTAAACACTCAACCACAAGTTTTTTAACTTTGTCTAACCAAGGTTTTAGCGCTATTTTCAGCATCTCCTGGCTAATATTGACATCAAAACCTTCTTCTATGTAGTGTAATGGCAGGGTGATCGTTGACTTTGACGATAGCAATTCCTTCGCCATACGCACAGAGTTGACTACGCGAGCAGATAGTTTTTCTTCTTGAACAGTCAAGAGACGCTCAAGCTGAGCAGTCTCTCTTGTAACAGACATGGTCTGTGAAATATCCAGCCCATAGTCGTCTGAGAAGAATCGTGTAAGCGCCGGTATGTTATCAACCGCGCACATATCAGAAAAATACGTCGGGGGAACAGGTAAGCCGTTTATCATTTTAAGCCCCATGCCCATATCAGGGGCTACCGCTTTTAGCAGTAAGCCCTTGTCGCAATCCATTCCACCTAGTCTACGGCCAGTAACAGACAATAAGTCTTGGCTACGATCTAGCTGATTTGTTCGCTTGGGAGATAATTTAATACAACAAATATCTGTTGTACCGCCGCCAATATCTACAATAAGCGTAGTCGTGTCTTTTGGAAGTGTACGCTCTATTTTGTACGCAGCAGCTATTGGCTCATCGAGAAAATTAACTCCCGAAAAACCTGCTAACCTAGCTGCTTCTGTCATTATCTGAATGGCCTGAGCGTTGCCTTCTTCTCCCCGTGTACCATGAAACTTAACGGGTCTACCTATCACTGCTGTAGAAACATGGCGATTAAGCTGCTCTTCTGCACAACGTTTAAAATAGGCAAGTTGCTTCGCAATAATGCCAATAAAAGCGTGTTTTTGATCGCCGTCTAGCGACGCCCCTAGAAAGTTTTTTGGTGAATAGATAAGACGACCTTTATTGGGCGTTTTTAAAAAGCGACGAAAGCCTTCTTCACCAAACGCAAACTTACCATATTCTACTAACCGCAATAGTGGAATTTCGTCTAACGACATGGCATGCATTAGTTGTTGAATGGCTTTGCGCTGCAATGAAGGCTTGTTGTGAAATTCGGCCCGCAGGGAGTCTATTCTATCGCTGTATAATGACTGCTCTTTAGGATCGCTCGCCGAATAATACCCTTGCTTCGCCTTATCAATTTTTTCGTTCAGCGCACGTTTGAGCTGAGCCACTTTTGCTTCAACCATAGCGTCAGGCGGCGGGGGGAGTTCATCATCGAAATAGATGAATACTGAAGAGCGTATTTTGTTGCCCTTCTTGTCTTGTGGGTCAAGTTTTATATGCTGATGGGTAGCACCATCAAAATACACAACTTCAGAATTTGACGTGCCGTAATCAATCCCAATCGCAGTCATAACCGTTCATAAATTAGCGCTTTTTGTGGATTGTAAATGAAAAAACTAGCACACCCAAAGAAAAACATTCCCAACAGCACTCATGCTGTTGGAAAAATCATCTTTGCTGCTATATTTTCTTAAATTACGAGTTTGCGTTCGGCGTGCGCTAGGCTGATACAAGTAGAAAACTGTGTTTCAATATTGGTTACCATTAATGACCATTTAGCTTGCGCTAAACCTACCCGAGTGAGAATTGGCTCACAATCTAAGGGAATAGCGCCAAGTTTATCTGCACGTAATTGGCGACCTGTTTCGTCAACCAAGAGTAAGTAATCTTTCAAGTCAAAAGGCAGTCCCTTTCGAACATGAGTACTATTGTTGACAAAGGGCATGAGCTTTTTGGGTTGCGTGTTATTTTTTGCAGCCCTAACTCTTCGCTTTACACTAGTGTGGGGGGAATGCTCGGGAGTGTCCGCTTTCCCCGCGCGAATGGGATTCAAGTCTACATAGGCCATGCAGGCAAGCAATGCTCCCTCATCAAGTAAAGCTTGAGATTTAAAGCGGCCCTCCCAAAAGCGCCCTGTACACGCGTCTTCTTTATTTGCCATTCTGGCAATGTATTCATTCAACAAGCGCATAAACCAGCTGATATCGTAAAGGCGTTGCCGATAAACCTTTATAGACGCGATTACACTTAATAACTCAGGCTCAGAAAGTGAATTCCGCTGCTTTTTATCCATGTATCTACGGGTGAGCACTGTGCCTTTGTGAAGCATATGCCATCGTTTTCACACTTCATCGCTGCTCATCGCACATGCCTTGGTTTTATCAACGTGCAGGACTAAATGTGTATGATTGCTCATTACTGCAAAGGCACATATGTCGATTGCAAAAATACTAGCCAGTTTTAAAGCCCTATTTTCAATAACTTGCCGTCGATGGTTATTATTTTTACCCGTCAACTCGTCCACGCCACACAAATACGCCCTACGAACACAGCGTGATACGCAGTGATAATACGGCGTACTATCCAAGCAAATTAACGACTTACGAGGCCTTGGCATACGTGAAATCCAAGAAAAAGGGCATGACAATTATGTTGCAGCAAAAAACAGTAGGTTAAAACTGTATCTTGGGACAGGAATCCCGAAATAAGTAAAAAAACGAAACTATGCGAAACAAAGACACTCACTTTTCAACACGCCTTCAATTGGCTGTCCAAATTCAGGTCTGTGGATGTCAATAATTAGTGAGTGTCCATAAGTTTTGTTTTATGGCGGTTTCCGCGAGCGCCTAAAAGCAAGTATGCTGAATTCGACTTTGGTTAATGCTAGAGTGAGGAAAAATGCAGCCACAATGTAAAACACTATTATGAATGATGAAACACCATTGCTGACGTCTTTTGACGTTCGTTTTTGTGAAACAGACGCCTTGCAACATGTCAGTAATACCGCTTTAGTCGCGTGGTTTGAAGCCGCAAGAGAACCTATTTTCCGTATATTCACCCCCTCCCTCGATTTAAAGAACTGGCCGTTAATACTTGCAAGTTATAAAGTCGATTTTTTAGGGCAAATTTTTTACGGTAAGCCCGTTACCGTAAAGACCTTTATTAGTCGCCTGGGTACGAGTTCATTCGATGTGTTTCAAGAATTATGGCAAGACGAAAAGTTATGCGCTAAGGGCGTAACAACCATGGTGCATTTTGATTATGCAAATCAACGTTCAGCCCCTATCTCTCCCGATATTAAACAAGCATTAATGGTGCATTTCAAAGATACCAAATAATACTGTTAGAGCACATTAATGCCTTGCATGGGGGGACTCCCCATGCACAATCTCGTTAAGATATTTAAAACATTTGTATCGATTCACCCGATAGACGATAGCCGACAGAGGCAATATCACCTTGCCAACCATCCGTTGATAGTGTGCCTGTCACCCAAATAGCGTCATAAATATTATCGATAGGTATACCCTTTTCAAATTTTACGTAAACAATTTGATTCGAAGGCGGGGGTGGTACATGTATGCAGGCACCAAAGTAAGGCACTAGTAAAAACTCGGTAGTGAGTGTCTCAGTCCCCTCAAGTGGCACGACGAAGCCTGGGATTTTCACTCGCTTACCATCATAAGCATCGACCACTGGCGCATCTGGTTGCAGTTGGCTCATTTCCCCGTTGTGTTGGACAGAAGGTGGTGCTAACTCATTGAAGCCTTCGGGGACCAAGTCTTCCCAATATACTTCTAATACAGTTTCAGCCGCCGCTCCTTTGCACGCTAAGGCCAGCAATAGGGTGCTAAGCACAACAATAAATTTTACCCTAAGGTTTCGCATAACTCTCTCGTTTAAAATAAAAAAGGGCTGGTTATTACCAGCCCTTTTTAACACTTTTTACAGTCAGCGTGAATTATTCTGCTTCGAATCGCTCAACACTTGAGACAATTTCAGCTTTTGCAGCGGCCGCATCTTCCCAGCCGTCAATTTTAACCCACTTTCCAGGCTCTAAATCTTTATAGTGCTCAAAGAAGTGCTCGATTTGCTTAAGAAGTAGTGGAGGTACATCTGCAATTTCATGGACATCACGGTAAATTGTAGAAAGCTTATCCACCGGTACTGCAAGTATTTTTGCGTCTTTACCAGACTCATCCGTCATGTTCAGTACGCCTACAGGGCGGCACTTAATCACAGAGCCAGCTAGTAGAGGGAATGGCGTCATAACAAGCACGTCAACCGGATCACCATCTTCTGACAATGTGTTGTTCACATAACCGTAGTTAGTTGGGTAGTGCATGCACGTGGCCATAAAGCGGTCTACAAACATCGCGCCCGTGTCTTTATCTACTTCGTATTTCACTGGATCAGCGTGAGCTGGGATCTCAATGATTACATTCACTTCATCAGGCAAGTTCTTGCCAGCAGAAACAGCACTTAAGCTCATTCTATTGTCCTTACAATAATAGATTAGAAATTTTGCCCGTAAGTATACGGTGACAGCGGCAAAATAGAAACGATTTAAGACGCTTGTCTTACTGATCAGCCCTAATTTTACCGCTTTTTAAGGTTTACTCGCTCTTTGTTGCGTAGCTCAAGCACGTTTCTACTTCATCTTTAGAGCCAATAATGCAAGGCACACGTTGATGAATTTCTTCAGGCATAACCTCTAGAATACGGCCCTCTCCCGTTTCCGCTTTACCGCCGGCCTGCTCCATGAGAAAGGCCATTGGGTTTGCTTCATACAGCAAGCGTAATTTACCCGGTTTGGATGGGTCGCGGTTGTCGAAGGGGTACATGAAGATACCGCCGCGACACAATAAACGATGAATATCTCCTACCATCGCGGCGACCCAACGCATATTGAAGTTTTTGCCCCTTGGCCCGTCTTTGCCCGCTAGCAGGTCGGCAATATACGCTTGCATTGATGGTTCCCAATGGCGTTGATTAGAGGCATTAATTGAAAACTCAGTCGTTTGCTCGGGCACTTGAATATTAGGGTGAGTTAATAAAAAGCCACCGTGAGTTTTATCCAAGGTGTAAATATGTGTGCCTCTGCCTGTAGTTAGCGCCAACATTGTTGATGGGCCATAAAGCACATACCCTGCTGCAACTATTTGCGTTCCCGGCTGTAAAAACGCTGATGGGTCTTCAGGCTCCATCCATTGCGGTGCATGGGTAATTGAAAATATAGTACCGATTAAGCTGTTAATTTCGGTATTCGATGAGCCATCTAAAGGGTCGAAACTAACGAGGTATTTACCTTCTGGATTACAAGGTACTACATCGTCCTCTTCTTCTGATGAAATGGCTTTTACATACCCAGATTCTCGAAGTGTATCTTTTAAAATATGGTTTGAGATTACGTCGAGCTTCTTTTGTGTTTCGCCCTGTACATTTTCAGATAGTGTAGAGCCAAGCACGCCAGCCAGTGCGCCCTGGCTTACGCGGAAAGATATCTCTTTACAACCAGCTAATAAGGTACGAATGAGCAGAATCAACTCAAGGGGTGCACCGTCTTTTTGCAATTGGGAATTTAAACGTTTCATTAAATGTAAGCCTTTTTTTCGTGTGTAGGGTGTAATGATACGAGGTGCGCAGTTTTCCATTCTGGCTTTTCTCTCGTAACACCAACAAGCTAAAACCCGCCTGTTAAGGGCACATTCATAATTACAGTACAGTAAAATCAATGCTAAACCGATTGTAACCATGTTCTTACTGAATTAGAACATGCTAAATCAACGCCATTTACACAGCATACCAGTTTAATACTTTACCAAGGGGGAACCGGTAAATTGAATTATCTATTCGCTTTCGGGTTCTGATAGAGTACACCTAATAACATGAAAATGAATGAGAATGCGCGATGCATGTACATATTTTAGGCATTTGTGGCAGCTTTATGGGCGGTATTGCTGCTATAGCAAAATCCCTTGGCCACAAGGTAACAGGGTCTGATGCTAATGTTTACCCTCCCATGAGCACACAGTTGGAAGCGCTGGGTATCATGCTTACCGAGGGCTACGATGAAGCGCAATTTTCGCCAGCTCCAGATATTGTGGTTATTGGGAATGCTATGTCACGTGGTAACCCTGCCGTAGAGTACGTCCTTAACCGCAATCTACCCTACACAAGTGGCCCGCAGTGGTTATTAGACAATTTATTAAAAGACAGATGGGTAATCGGTATTGCAGGCACACATGGCAAAACCACCACCAGCAGCATGGTAGCGTGGATCCTCGAGCACGCTGGTTTGAAGCCCGGCTATTTAATCGGGGGGGTGCCAGAAAACTTTGGCGTATCTGCTCGGGTTGGTGACTGTCCATTTTTTGTCATTGAGGCAGATGAATACGACAGTGCGTTTTTCGACAAACGCTCTAAATTTGTGCACTATCGCCCCAAAACGTTAGTAATTAATAATTTAGAATTTGACCATGCTGACATTTTTGCCGACCTTTCTGCTATTCAAACTCAGTTTCATCACTTAGTGAGAATGGTGCCAGAAAACGGCCTAATTCTTACTCCTAATCATACCCCATCAATAGAAGACACCTTGAAAAAGGGGTGCTGGTCATCAAGACAAGCACTGGGTAAAGAGTGGGCTGCAGAGCTGATTAACCAAGACGGAAGTGAGTTTTACGTTGTACATAATGGGTGTCAGGTTGGTTCTGTGAAATGGTCGCTATTAGGTCAACATAATGTAGATAATGCACTCATGGCGATTGCAAGTGCACATCATGCGGGGGTCACCTTGCCTGATGCCATTGACGCGCTGTCCCATTTTAAAAACGTAAAACGCAGAATGGAAATTAAAGGGAATGTGGACGGAATTACCGTATACGACGATTTTGCTCACCACCCTACCGCCATTGCGACCACATTAGATGGCTTGCGAAAAAAAGTGGGACACGCACGTATTTTGGCCGTATTAGAACCTCGCTCCAATACAATGAAGATGGGTGTCCATAAAGATACGCTTGCTGGCGCATGGCACCAAGCTGATGAGGTTTTCCTATTTGAACCTAGCGATATGGATTGGTCTTTATCGTTAGCGGTCGCCCATAGCGAGACACCCACACATTGCTTCAATAACATCGAAAATATTGTGCAAGCGCTCGTGGATACCGCGCAAGATGGTGACCATATTCTGGTCATGAGCAATGGCGGATTTGGTGGCATTCACAGTCAAATTTTAAGCGCCTTGAGCGCGCGGGAACAAAAGGCATAACAATGAAGCACGATAAGCAAGTGACACTTGCGATAACAGGCGCCTCCGGTGCACCCTATGCACTCACCTTGTTGCAATCTTTGGTAAAAGCCGACTATGAGGTATTTGTACTGATATCGTCTGCAGCCAAAGTGGTGTTTGCCACAGAAGAAAACGTAAAAATCCCCTCGCGCCCCAGCGATGCTGCTGCGTTTTTTAGTGAGCAATGCGGTGCAAAAGAAGGGCAGATTCAGGTTTTTGGAAAAGAGGAATGGTTTTCGCCAGTGGCCTCTGGCTCAGCAGCACCACGCAAAATGGTTGTGTGTCCATGCTCAACAGGTACCCTTTCATCCATTGCCATCGGTGCCAGTGACAATCTTATTGAGCGTGCCGCAGATGTAGTGTTAAAAGAACGCGGGCAACTTATTTTGGTGCCAAGAGAAATGCCACTGTCCTCTATCCATCTGGAAAATATGTTAAAACTGTCACAAATGGGTGCCACAATAATGCCTGCGGCACCCGGGTTTTACCACAACCCAAAGACCATAGATGATTTGGTCGACTTTGTTGTGGCAAGAATTCTCGACCACCTCGGTATTGAGCAATCCCTCGTTGCACGCTGGGGCTACCAATCTAAACACCATCAATAGGAACATTTATGTCAGCGTTCGAAAGAACTTTTTTCGCTGTGACGCTTTTCGTGTCTACCACTCTACTTTCAAGTTCACCCGCACTGGGCTGGGGTCAAACCGGTCACCGTGTGACAGGCGCTATTGCGGAAAAATATTTAAGCCCGCTCTCTCAAGCCGCCCTAAAAGACCTGCTCCCTCGTGGTTCTTTAGCTCAAGCGTCAACGTATGCCGATGAAATGCGTTCAGACCCAAGTACGTTTTGGCGCAAAACGGCTTCTCCATGGCATTATGTCACCGTACCTGAGGGTCAAAACTACGTTAACGTAGGTGCCCCAGATGAAGGCGATGCGGTTACAGCGCTCTCACATTTTAAAAGTGTGCTTTTGAATGATGCCTCTACCGCAGAGGAAAAGCGTTTGGCATTGCGTTTTATCGTGCACATTATTGGTGATTTGCACCAACCTTTACATGCGGGGAATGGTACTGACAGAGGCGGCAACGATGAAAAATTGCAATTCTTCTGGCACGATTCCAACTTGCACCGCGTTTGGGACTCCGAAATGCTAGATCAGCGCAAAATGTCTTATACAGAGTGGACAGAGCAACTGAATCGTCAAATTACACCACAAAATATTCGTCAGTGGGCGTCTGTCGACCCATTCGTATGGATTCAAGAAAGCATTGAAATTCGCGACACCATATACCCTGAAGAGGGGGCCGAACTATCCTACGATTATCTTTACAATCATTTGCCTATTGCCACCGAACGTTTGCAAATGGCGGGGATTCGTATTGCCATGTATTTAAATCATATATTTGATAGCGAACACAATAACGCATCATAAAAAAGGAGGCCTTGGCCTCCTTTCTTCATATCAGGATACTATTTCATTCTAAATCAAGCGGTTCTGGCGATAAAATGACACCAGTACTATCGGCGTACAGGTGATCTTCTGGTAAAAAAGTTACCCCGCCAAAGTTCACGGGTACATCAACATCACCAATACTTTCACTTTCAGCATTAACCGGAATGGCCGCTACTGCGAAAACCCCAATGTCCAAATCAGA
>ERZ724575.80-NODE-80-length-14570-cov-3.353458_pt1 | contig 14570 bp, 9 predicted proteins | sample MGYA00375869_ERZ724575 | MGnify/ENA primary metagenome ERZ724575 (study PRJEB28725, sample SAMN03264848) | marine sediment metagenome | biome: marine pelagic biome; feature: marine oligotrophic desert; material: marine snow | place: Pacific Ocean:North Pacific... | reverse complement strand
TCAATCCATTGACTTTGCCCGTGCGAGGGTTTATCGAGGCTGGCCCCGTGGTTATTACATTGTCATCGTAGGCGTTTAAGTTAACGAGTGAATCAACACTGACAACAAAATACTTTTTGGTATCAATGGCCTTATGAGGACCAATGATGCTATCCCAATAGCCGGCAGAGGCATCGCTTGGCGTGTATTTTCCCGCAGCATGTGATGACCCTGAAAAGTAATGGGTTATTAATATAACATTATCTTTGTTCTCATTAAGGTTGCCATATGCCTCCCATCCAACGTTTATTTCCTCAATAACCTTGCCGCCGAAGGTGGAGAAGTTAGCCATAGTGAACACGTGCTTTTTAACGAGAAGCGGGGCGGTGTTTTGGGCGTTACCTAACTGCTTAGCGAAAAGGCTGGGTGGCATTGCTATTAGCATAAAAAGGCAAACGAATTGGGTGAAAAATGACCAGGCTAACCTCTTGTTATGGGGGCTCGGTGTGCAATTTGTGCGTTGTTTAATCGACATAGCTATACCTCCTTAAAGTATGCTGAATAATACAATGGCCATACCCAGCCCAATGAGCGGCACCACCACGGTCAGTGCCCCTACCGCCCAGTAGGCGGCTTGATGGGTTTCATGACAAATGGCGCGAATGGTGGTTACCACATAGCCATTGTGGGGAAGAGAATCCAGTGCGCCCGATGATATTGAGACAATGCGATGCAGTTGCTCAGGCTCTACGCCTTGGTCGAGATAATGAGGGGCAACCAAGGGCAGTGCGATGGCTTGTCCGCCCGATGCACTGCCTGTTAACCCGGCAATAACGCTAACGGCAATGGCGGCGCCAATAAGCTCGTTGCCAGGAATTTGTGTCATAAGAGATACGGTTTGTTGGAAGGCATCTGTATTTTTAGCGATGGCGCCAAACCCCACCACTGCCGCCGTGTTACCGATGGCGATTAGCGCGCCAGTGGTTCCCGTATTAACCGCCATCGATAGGCTATGAAAGTGGGAATAGTTTATGGCCAATAAACACAGTACACCGCCGCCCAAGGCCAATATTAATGCTAATTGTGCCAATGATTCATGAAATAAGAAAGATATCACCAGCACCACCACAAGCGGTATTATACCCGTGAGCGGATGAGGCAGAGCGCGCGCTGTCAGCTCGGGGTCGGTGTCACGTGCGGTAAACTGTTCACCATTGTCGACCGCTTTGCGAATCCTGTTGGCTACCCACCAATATCCGAAACATGCCATAAATACTGCGACAACAAGGCTGACCTCCCACGCCGCAAAGGCGAGGTACCTAAGTATTTGATGGGGATCCAATTTTGGATTTCGGGCGACCCGGCCGATGTCATGGTAAAGGTAACAGAGCCAAAAGCCATCGCGGCGGGTATAAAGCGCCGAGGTAAATTGGCGTCTTTAAATAAGCTTACCGCCATAGGGTATACCGAAACCGCGACCACGAATACCCTCACGCCACCATAGGTTAAAATGGCGCATGCCAATACCACTGCCAGCACGGCACGCTGAAACCCAATTTTTGAAATTATCCACCGTGAAACCGATTCAGCTGCCCCCGTGTCTTCCATAAACTTGCCGAAAAGCGCACCGAGCAAGAACATAAAAAACCAAGATGCAATAAAGCCTGAGAATCCGTTCATATAAGTTTCGACAAAGTTAACCTCACCGCTAAACACCGAAATATTATTGGTGATGGCAACCACTAGCGCACAAAGTGGCGCAGCAATGAATAAATTCATCCCGCGAATGGTTAATACAATAAGCAACAGCAGCCCGCCTACCAGGCCAATCATACTTAACATAATTATTTTCCTTTAAGAATCTGTGACCGCAGATAATCCGGAACAGTTAAGTTGATGGGGTTGTATGTAAATGCTTAGCAAGCCAATGACTTTTATAAACGAATGAAAATTAAACATATGTATTTAACTTAAGCACTGAGTGTGGCGTGACTTTATACAAATTCCCATAGTACGATGGTACTACATACTGTTAACAAATATTTAACTAAAGTGGTTTTGACCGTAGGCAGAACATCCGGCAGTGAAAACAACGTAAAACAAAAAAGGACTCACTCATGTCATTAACCACACACAGCAACCGCACAGCGCGGTTACCTAATACTTCTCTCACTTTATGTGCCATGGCAGTGGCCACAGGACTATGGATTTCACCTGTGCAGGCACAACAAGCAGATGAGGAAACCACGCAAGAAACCAGCAAGCTAGAGCGCATAGAGGTTACCGCGCGTAAAACCGTGGAGTCGCTACAAGAAACCCCCGTGGCTATCACGTCAATTGGTGCTGCGGAACTGGGAGAAAAAGGCATTAGCGTACTCACCGAAGTACAGCAGTTTTCGCCAAATACAACCTTGCAGACAAGCCGGGGTACCAACTCTACTCTTACTGCATTTATTCGAGGTTTAGGGCAGCAAGACCCACTTTGGGGTTACGAACCGGGGGTTGGAATTTATGTAGATGATGTCTATATCGCACGGCCTCAAGGGGCGGTACTGGACTTACTCGATGTGCAGCGAATAGAAGTATTGCGTGGTCCCCAAGGAACACTTTATGGGAAAAATACCATTGGTGGCGCAGTGAAATACGTCACCCAGGAAATGACGGGTGAAATGCAAATGAACCTTGAGGCTACGCTTGGTAGTTACAGTCAGCGAGATGTAAAGCTAACGGGTCAGTTTCCACTAATCGAAGATACCGTGTATCTGGGCGTGGGGTATGCAAATTTAAATCGTGATGGGTTTGGCGAATATTTAATCAGTGCACTGCCCAATCAGGATAAAGAAAACTACAATAAAGATTTGTGGGCCGCGCGGGTAACGTTAGAAATTCATCCAAGCGATCAGCTCTTTTTTAGGTTTGGCTGGGATAAAACCGAAGACACCTCAAACGCAAAAGGGGGTTACCGACTGCTACCTAGCCTGTTAACCGATGCGCCTGTACCCGACTCAAAATACGACTCATACACCAGCTTGCCAACGTGGAATAAAGTTGAGTTGGAAGGGTACAATTGGTTGGCGCGGTACCAAGTGTCTGACAATTTAGAGCTTAAATACATAGGTTCACACCGAGAAAGTTACTCTCCAACTAACATCGATTTTGATAACACCCCTTTACCTATATTTGATGTGCCAGCTGAATATGACGACAGTAACGATACCCATGAAATTCAGGCGAACTATATCGGGGATCAACTCAGTCTTGTTTCAGGCCTCTATTTCTATGACGGTGAAAGCTGCGGTAACTTTGATGCTATTTTAGGGGTGTTAGGCGTGTCATTAGGGGCAACGGGGTTAACCCGCGAGGTCTCCGGTTGCAACAACTCAACAAGTTGGGCCGCCTATACGCAGCTAAATTATGATGTTACCGATAAACTGTCGCTATCCGTTGGCGCTAGATTCACTGACGAAGAAAAAACCGCTACCGTGTATAACGGGCTGGTTTTCGCCAATGTGTATCCTTATTCTGATTGGGTTGACGGCTATGTGCGCCCGGATGGCGAGTTAGTGCCTCAAGTACTCGGGGCAGACGCCAATGGTGACGATGTGCTTGATGCCCCTGCGGTTGAAAGTTGGTCTCGGTTTACGCCTCGCGTCGGCGTGGAATACCAATTTGACGACAATATGATGTTTTTTGCCAGTTATTCTCAAGGGTTTAAGTCAGGTACTTTCAACCCCCGGGCAACCACCAATGAACCTGGTGTAGAACCCGAAGTGGTAGACAGCATAGAAGTGGGCATGAAAAGCGATCTGACTGACGCGCTTCGCCTGAATGTTACTTTGTTTTCGTACGACCATAAAGACAGACAGTACATAGGGGTAGAAGGGGATTTGACCGACCCGACAGCGCTAGATCAGCGCTTGAGAAATGCAGCTGAAACGGCGGCAAAAGGGGCCGAGTTGGAGTTAACCTGGGTAGCCACAGACAACCTTCAATTTGATGTGGCTTACGGCTACATTGATTTTGAAATCAAGGAAAACAACGCGATTCCCCCCTTAATTGGTTTAGCCAGTACCCCTGAAAATACCTTTAATTTGAATGCAAATTACCTGCTGGAGACCAGCTTTGGTGATATTACATTTAATGCAAATTATTACTACCGCGACGACTACCTTATTTTTGAAACAAGCGATCTTATTCAGCAAGATGCCTACGGCATGGTTAATTTGAGTGCCCGTTGGGAAAGTGTTAGTGGAAATTGGTATGGCGGGCTCCACGTTAAAAACCTTACTGACGAAGAATATCTGGTTGGCGGCTACGACTTTGTCACCCGAGATGAAGACGGAAACTACGGCCCGGGTTTAGGTGGTGATACCACGCTGATAGGTTACTACGGCGACCCTCGAACCGTTCATCTCACGGTAGGTTATCGCTTTTAATCTAGAGTAAGTAGGCATTAGCGCAGCGCGCATTCTTATGAAAACAGGTTTCTGTTCAGTAAAATGCGCGTTTGCCTAATTTGTGTTTATCCATCTTGGTAAGACCATGGTATTATTATATTAACAAATTAGTTACAAATGGGTGGCTACATGTCAGTTAACATGCTTATTGCCGACGATCATCCGCTTTTTCGAGCCGCTATGTGCCATGCCTTAGGGACCTTGCCGGATATTCAATTGCTAGAAGCGTCGAGTTACCCAGAAACGCTCCAACGTTTACATGCCCATCCCGATGTGGAAATGGTGTTTCTTGATTTGACCATGCCGGGCACTGAGGGGCTTAATGGCTTAGTGGAAATTCAAGCTCAATTCCCTGATGTGTTAGTGGTGATCATCACCGCACAAGAGTCGCCCACTATCGTTGAGAAGGCCATCGCCCTTGGCGCTAGTGGCTTTATCCCAAAGTCGGCGTCGGTAGATTGTATTATTGATGCTGTGGAAACGGTATTGGAAGGGAATACGTGGGTACCCACTGCGGCCTTACTGGATAATGAAACACAAACGCACTTTTGCAATGAATTTTCCAGTAAATTGAAACTGCTTACGCCTCATCAACTTAAGGTGCTTCAGATGGTGGCAGACGGCCTGCTTAACAAGCAAATTGCCTATGAACTTGCTATTTCAGAGTCTACGGTAAAGCAGCATGTATCAGCGGTATTAAAGAAGTTGGGTGTCATCAATCGGACTAAGGCGGGCATTGCATTTAAAAATGCCATGCTAACGAATTAGGGGTAAGTAGCTCACCATTATAACGATGTAGTGTAAATTTAAGTGACCCGATGCTGACATTTCCTCTTTTAATTTTACACTAGGTGACTCGACCCAGGCTAATAAGCTGTGCTAACGTTATTGTTTTCGAACAAAATTTGTACATTGTTAGGTTAAACAAGGAACGTTATGAAGCTAGCTACCTTTGTATTGTCTTTTTTTCTCACTTCTGTTTTTTACTCTTTCGCTAACGCCGCTGTATCTCAGTGGACCGATTTTACTCTCGACAATGGTCACGTGTTCTTTCCGGTAAACATAGAAGGGATCCCCACCCGTGTAATGTTGGACTCAGGGGCGCAAATTAACAGTATAAATAAAGCGTTTATAGGTAAACATCAACTTGAATTGAACAGAGGAAGCAAAGTCAACGTTAAAGGGGTTTACGATGTTGAAACTAGAAACGCGTACAACAATGTGGCAGTGGAAATCTTTGGGTTGCCTATTGAGTTAGACGGTTTAGTTGAAGGGAATTTAGGTCATCATTCAAATGGTATGCTTTTGGGGGCCGGCTTTTTTTCCAACTTTATTGTGCAGTTAGATTATCCCAATAAGAAAATGCGGTTACTCACTCGTGATGTGGTTGATATGCGAGAAATGGCCAATGTGAAAGCCGTCACCCAGAAAGGTAGCGGTATGCCGATTGCCCAAATCGAAATTAATGGTAAGCCAATGTGGTTACGCGTAGATACGGGAAATGCAGGCTCGGTGTTAATCGATCGCAGTTCGGCATCCAAGGCGGGCTTACTCGAAAATGTAGAGGGAGCAAATGCGTCTTTCGGCGCGAATAGTATGGGCGTAAACGAATACGCAACAGCTGAAACCGTGCGGTTCGGCCCCTATCAAATTAGTGATGTGCAAATACGCTTTCCCGCAAAAGGTCAAAAAACCCATTTGGAGAGCCAGTTCGAGCAAACGGGCAGCCGTATTGGCGGAAAACGCGTTGTCGGCCTCATTGGCTACGATCTTCTGAAAGATTTTATCGTGACCTTAGATTACAAGAGAGGCAAGTTGCATGTTGCTGTGCCGCAGTAACCTCATTTAATACTGTTTTAGGGTGCGTTTGAGTGCTAATGGTTTTACTGGCTTGGGTAAGTAGGCGAACCCTTTTTGCGCACTCTCTTCTCGTATTTCTATGCTTCTGTTCGCCGTGATCAGTAACTTAAATGAAAAGGTAATATTGAGGCGCTCCAGCGTCTCAGCCACTTCAAATCCAGTTTCACCGAAGTTTAAATGGTAGTCGGCAATTAACACGTCGTAATCCCGTGCGGTTAAACGGCTTGCGTCACCTTTGTCTTTTAGCCAATGTACCTGTGCTCCCCAATCACTAAGTAAATGTGTCATTGCTAACGCGACTTGCTCGTCATTTTCAACCAACACTATGCGTTTGTTGTAAAGGAAATTTTGGCCTTTATCTAGGCTGCTAGGTGTTTGGGAGAGCGAGGTTGTTTCATTGGAGGTGACAACGTGTTTATGTTCGCTTTCATTATTGCTCACCCTTTCTACACACACGCTAAAACAACTACCTCGGTTAAGCTCAGACGTGATGTTCACACTGTGGTCTAGTAATCGGCATACTTTATCGACAATGGTTAAACCTAAGCCTATACCTTCATTGGTTTTGCTATTGTCTAGCTGATGGAATTCACCGAAGATGTCCTGTTGATGATGCGGTGCTATGCCCATTCCAGTATCGTATACACTGACTTTAACAGTAGGGGAATCGCCTTGTAAGTATGACTGACGTCGCCGCCGTACACCCACCAGAATTTTACCTTCCTGAGTATAGCGCACAGCGTTAGACACTAAGTTTTGAATGACTCTGCGTAACAAATTTTTGTCAGAATACACCCAGACATGCGTTTTAATATAATTCAGTGTGATTCCTTTTTGGCTAGCAATAACCCCAAATTCTTGCTGCAGAGAAGAAAGAATATCATCAAGAGGGAAGGTGGTTTTCTGGGGTTTTAAAATGCCAGATTCCAGCTTGGTCATATCTAATAACATGGAGAGGAGCGTTTGTGCATTGTTCAGAGAATTCACTACGCCTTCGGATAAGCTAGCTAATTCACTCCCCTCGGTCTTTTTGCTTAGCATCGCGGCAAACAAGCTGGCTGCATTGAAAGGCTGCATTAGGTCATGCCCCGCTGCCGCTAAAAATTTGGTTTTACTTTCATTTGCATTCACCGCGTCTTGTTTTGCCGTTTCCAGCTCTAAGGTGCGTTGCACCACTCTGGCTTCCAAATCACTTTTTGCCCCTTCCAGGGCTTTCTGAATAGAAATGTACTCAGTAATGTCGCTAAAAGTGGTTACATAGCCGCCTCCAGGAAGTGGAGCGCCATTAATTTCAATCACTTTGCCGTCGGGTTGCTTTCGCACATACTTATGGCGACTGCCATTGAACATATAACCGACACGTTTCTCTATCTCAGCTTGAGCACTACTATTACTTTCTTCTAACGATATTTCTGCTGCTTTTAACGTGGTTGTGGGCTGTCGAAGTGCGCCGAATAGCCCTCGTTTTGCATTAAAGTTGAGAATGTCAGTAATGGGCATGCCCACCTTTAAAAAATGCTTAGGGTAGTTGAACAACTGCACGTATCTATCATTCCACGCTAATAGCCTAAGCTTTTCGTCCAGCACGCTAATACCCTGCTCAATATTCTGAACGGAAGACTGAAGCACCTCATGGTTAAACTGAAATGACTGGGACGCTTCTTCTACCCAGTCCACTAAATCGGGCAGGGTATCACCGCCGGTGTCCGCAATTGCGCCAAGTAAAATACGCGCGCTAGGCGCGCCAACTTGGGCGGCCAGTAGCTTTTCAACACGATTGACCAAAGCATGACTAGCGTAGCCGTTAGCGAAGGCTTGATGTAAATCTACCGACAGTTGCTGAGTCAGTTTTTGATGAGATGACTTATCTAGCACACGCTGGCTGAGAGTAATGAGGTCTCGGACTTTCACAGAGAGAAACGGCGGGACTGATTGCGATTCTTTTTGTCCTTTCCCACTGCTTTTGTTTCGTTGAGAGAGTAAAGCAATAACGATGAACGTGGTGCAATTAACTAACAAGGAGAAAACGAAACCTGAGCCAAGTTCAGCATCACTTGGTGGTGGGTTAAAATAGTAGCTCGACAGTAAGCTAGGATATAAAAGAAAATAACACCAACACCCTAGACCGCTCAATAATGCGCAAATCGCCGCCCATTTCGTACTCTTTTTCCAATAAAGACCAAACATGAGAACTGGCATGCATTGCGCCAGCAACGCTATGGCAATTACACCACTTTTAACAAGGGGCGCGGCTTGGCTTATGTTCAAGTGATACCAAAGCGCCACAGACAATACCACTAATACGGTCAAACGTCGGATCGCCAAAATTTTCGTGGGCTGCATGGTATGATTGGGCGTGCGTTTAAGTCTAACCTTTAGCCATAGGGGCGTCACCAAGTTATTCGCTATCATAATCCCCAACGCCAGTGTCGCCACAATAACCATACTGGTGGTTGCAGATAAACCGCCGATAAAGGCAAACGCCGATAAATAAAGGTTATTGCTGTAAAGTGGCAGAGCAATAACATACGTGTCCGACGCCATGGTAGTGGGGAGCAACATTTTTCCAGCCAGTGCAATAGGCAGTAAAAACATCGTCATGCCCAGTAAGTAAAGGGGAAACAGCCAACGAGCTGTACGAAGTTCACCCTCCCCATTTTGTTCGATAAAATTCATTTGAAATTGACGCGGCAGCACGAACATTGAGCACACGCCGAGCAAGACGTGAGTTAAATACACCCAAGGGGCACGATTGGCATATAGCACCTCGTTTGCCGCCTGATCGCGTGATGCATGCGCGACTAAATCCAATACCCCATCGAATAAATAGAAGCAGGCAAAAATACCTATGGCACACAGTGCGCAAAGTTTGATAATGGATTCAAAAGCAATTGTTAGCAGCAATCCAGGGTGTTTGTCGGTGAGGTTTAGTGAGCGAGTGCCGAATATTATTGCGAAAAGGGTCATTAACGCTGCCACGTATATACTTACCTTTGGCCCACTGTTTTGTGTGTCTGCCGTGATCAAATTTATCGACTTAGTAATGGCATCAAGTTGAAGGGCAATATAAGGAATGACACCAATAAAGCATAACACGGTGATTAGCGCCGCAATTAAGTGGGAATGGCGATATTTCATGGCAATTAAATCTGCCAAAGAGCTAATATTATGTTGCTGGCATAAGCGACTGATGTTGAGGAGTACGGGAAAGGCAAAGGCCATAGTCAGGACAATACCTAAATAAGTGGGGATAATGGCCCAGCCGTATTCAGCGGCTTGTGATGTGGTGCCAAAGAATGCCCAGGAAGTACAGTGCACACCCAACCCTAAACTGTACAAAATAGGATGTTGCTGATTGTCGCGTAGGTATTTATCGCCCCAAAAGGCAAGGGCAAATAGCGCCACAAGATACAAGCTAACTAAAATACCTACAGTCCAGATACTGAGCATGTAATATCCATATCAAAAGAACGATAAAAAGCAAATTCGTTGGCTACAAGGCGACGAAAATATACTTAACTTTTTATTTACATTTAGTGGCATCGTACCGCTCATTTTCATTTCATTCCATCTAATTGCCATTTTTTTCCCCTTCATCCACAAAAATTATGTGGATACCCTTGAACACCCTAAAACTAGCCCCATAAATAACCGCAACAGATATACAGCCAATGACGAAGCGTCATTGCGCATTGCCCAAATTAAGAAAAACGTTGGAGGTAGGCATGAGCGAAAATCGCGACGTGCAGGCAGAACAAGAGAGTGCAGCAGACGAAACCGTGCAGGCAACGGAAGATGCACAGGTTGAAGTTGAAGTGGCAGAGGGTGAGCAAGCGCCGCTGGATGAAAATGCACAGCGCATTTACGAGTTGGAAACAGCACTATCTGAAGCGCAAGCCACCATTAAAGAGCAGCAAGAAGGTGTACTTCGTGCACGTGCCGATGCTGAAAATGCGCGCCGCCGTGCAGATGGTGAAGTAGAAAAAGCGCGTAAGTTTGCGCTAGAACGCTTTGCTGGCGAATTACTTCCGGTCATCGACAACCTCGAACGTGCAATTGAAATGACCGACAGTGAAGACGAAGCGGTTAAGCCGTTACTAGAAGGTGTGGAAATGACCCACAAAACTTTCTTAAGCACTATTGAGAAATTTGGATTAAGCCTTATTGATCCACAGGGTGAAACCTTTAACCCTGACCTGCATCAGGCAATGTCTATGCAAGAAAGTGCAGATCACGCGCCAAACACAGTGATGGCCGTCATGCAAAAAGGTTATCAAATTAATGGCCGTTTGTTGCGCCCAGCCATGGTAATGGTATCTCGCGCACCAAGTGGTGGTGTCGACACCCAAGCCTAATTAGGTAAAGCGGGTAAAACGATACAAAATTGTCAGTTTTTTTTACTGGCAACTATTGAAAAGAACGGGGAATAACCCCACTAAAAGTACAGAATTAAGAAACTTTTTCGGAGACACGAAATGGGTAGAATCATTGGTATCGATTTAGGTACAACGAATTCATGTGTCGCAGTTCTAGACGGCGACAAACCTCGCGTAATTGAAAACGCGGAAGGCGATCGTACAACCCCTTCAATCATCGCTTACACAAACGATGGTGAAACATTAGTTGGTCAGTCTGCAAAGCGTCAGGCGGTAACGAACCCGACTAACACATTATTCGCAATTAAGCGTCTAATTGGTCGTCGCTTTCAAGATAAAGAAGTACAACGCGACATCGACATCATGCCTTTCAAAATTGTAGGTGCTGATAATGGTGATGCGTGGGTAGAAGCGAAAGGCGAGAAAATGGCGCCTCCGCAGATTTCTGCTGAAGTACTTAAGAAAATGAAAAAGACAGCTGAAGATTATCTTGGTGAAGAAGTTACTGGCGCAGTTATCACTGTTCCTGCTTACTTTAACGATTCTCAGCGTCAAGCAACTAAAGACGCGGGTCGCATCGCAGGTCTTGAAGTTAAGCGTATTATCAACGAGCCAACTGCTGCTGCTCTTGCCTACGGCATGGACAAAAAGCAAGGCGACAACGTTGTTGCAGTATACGACTTAGGTGGTGGTACGTTCGATATCTCTATCATCGAAATCGATGAAGTAGACGGCGAACACACGTTTGAAGTACTAGCAACTAATGGTGATACTCACCTTGGTGGTGAAGATTTCGATAACCGTGTTATCAACTACCTAGTTGAAGAGTTTAAGAAAGATCAAGGCATCGACCTTCGTAAAGATCCGCTTGCTATGCAGCGTCTTAAAGAAGCCGGTGAAAAAGCAAAGATTGAGCTATCTTCTTCACAACAGACTGAAGTTAACCTGCCATACATCACTGCTGATGCAACAGGTCCTAAGCACTTAGCTATTAAGCTTACTCGTGCAAAACTTGAGTCTTTGGTTGAAGACCTAGTTAAAAATTCACTTGAGCCGCTTAAGCAGGCACTAGCTGATTCAGATCTTTCTGTAGGCGACATCAACGACATCATCCTAGTTGGTGGTCAAACTCGTATGCCGCTAGTACAGAAGTACGTGACTGAATTCTTTGGCAAAGAGCCACGTAAAGACGTAAACCCAGATGAAGCAGTTGCAGTAGGCGCAGCAATTCAAGGTGGCGTACTGTCAGGTGACGTTAAAGACGTACTACTTCTAGACGTTACACCTCTGTCTCTAGGTATCGAGACTATGGGTGGCGTGATGACTGTGCTTATCGAGAAGAACACGACAATTCCAACGAAGAAGTCGCAAACGTTCTCAACTGCTGAAGACAACCAGTCTGCGGTAACAGTACACGTACTACAAGGTGAGCGTAAGCAATCAAGTGGCAACAAGTCTCTTGGTCAGTTTAACCTTGAAGGTATTCGTCCAGCAGCACGCGGTGTACCGCAAATCGAAGTAACATTCGACCTTGATGCTGACGGTATCCTACACGTGTCTGCGAAAGACAAAGACACAGGTAAAGAGCAGAAGATCACTATCAAAGCCTCTTCAGGCCTAAGCGATGAAGAAGTAGAAAAAATGGTAGCTGACGCGGAAGCGAACAAAGAAGCTGATAAGAAGTTCGAAGAGCTGATTCAAGCGCGTAACCAAGCTGACGGTATGGTTCACGCCACACGTAAACAGCTTGAAGAAGTTGGCGATGCACTAAGTGCAGAAGACAAAGCGCCAATCGAAGAAGCACTTTCAGCACTTGAAACTGCAGTTAAAGGCGAAGACAAAGCGGACATCGAAGCGAAAACGCAAGAGCTTATCCAAGCATCTAGCAAGCTGATGGAAGCGGCCCAAGCTCAGCAAGCTGCAGCCGGTGGCGCAGAAGGTGCAGAGCAGCAAGCTTCTTCTGGTAAAGCAGACGATGACGTTGTTGACGCTGAGTTTGAAGAAGTGAAAGACGACGACAAGAAGTAAACTGTTGTGTCAGGCCCGTTACCTAACATGTTAGCGGGCCGTGTAAGCAGTTCAGGCGCAGCAGGAATTTCTTGTTGCGCCTTTGTTGTGTAAATGACTTGGCTTTATTGAATGTGTGTTCAGGTTATTTTCACAACAGTCAGATGTAGATTCGATGAGCATAAAATGCTTATCGACAAAAAGTAGGATATGTAAACGATATGTCGAAACGAGACTACTACGAAGTACTCGGGGTAGATAAAAGCGCAGGCGAACGCGAAATTAAAAAGGCGTATAAGAAGCTGGCTATGAAATATCACCCTGACCGTACGCAAGGCGATAAAGGCCTGGAAGATAAATTTAAAGAAATCCAGGAAGCCTACGAAATTCTGTCAGATTCGCAGAAACGTGCAGCATACGACCAATATGGCCACGCGGGAGTAGATCCTAACCGTGGTGGCGGTGGCTTCGGTGGTGGTGCCGATTTCGGCGATATTTTTGGTGATGTATTTGGTGATATCTTCGGCGGTGGCCGAGGAGGTCGTCAATCTCGCGCACGTCAAGGTTCAGACCTTCGCTACAACTTAGAGCTAACGCTTGAAGAAGCGGTTCGTGGCAAGAGCGTAGATATTCGTGTTCCGACTTTGGTCGAGTGTGAAGTCTGCGATGGTTCTGGTGCGAAGAAAGGCTCTTCACCTAAGACCTGTCCAACCTGTCACGGCAATGGCCAAGTTCAAATGCGCCAAGGTTTCTTTGCTGTTCAGCAAACCTGCCCAACGTGTTCGGGCAAAGGCAAGATCATTGAAGATCCTTGTAACAGCTGTCATGGCCATGGTCGTAAAGAAAAGACTAAGACCCTTAACGTAAAAATTCCAGCTGGCGTAGATACCGGTGATCGTATTCGTCTATCAGGCGAAGGTGAAGCTGGGGAAAACGGTGCACCTCCAGGTGATTTATACGTTCAGGTTCACGTACGTGAGCACGATATCTTTAAGCGCGATGGCAACAATTTGTACTGTGAAGTACCGTTGAGCTTCACTACGGCAGCCCTTGGCGGCGAGCTAGAAGTGCCAACGCTAGATGGGAAAGTAAAACTGAAAATCAGCCCTGAAACGCAGACTGGCCGAATGTTCCGTCTACGTGGTAAAGGTGTTAAATCAGTGCGAAGTGGTGCAATGGGCGACTTAATGTGTAAGGTTGTGGTCGAAACACCAGTAAACTTATCATCTCGCCAAAAAGAACTACTTCAAGAGCTTGAAGAGTCGATGGGTAAAGCGTCAAGTAAGCACAGCCCGAAAGCGCAAGGCTTCTTTGACGGCGTTAAAAAGTTCTTTGACGATTTAACGAACTAATTGCTTAGTAGTACATACTTCATTTGAAAGCCCTCAGTTGAGGGCTTTTTTATTTTTGAAAGGTATTTAAACGCACTCTTATAAGTGGTCAATTATCCATGCAGATTAGTAATAGAAAGTGCTCACTTTAAGCAGGAAAGGGAGAGTTATCTTTCTCTTTACTTACTTGTTCCGCTAGATATCTTACGCATCTTTCGACTAGTCGTCACTATAGCCCATTTATCGGGACTTTTGTCTTGTTGATTACTATGCTTAAAAGCCCGTTTGAGACCAATGAATAATATATACCTAACAAGGGAACAGGCATGAAATTTTCAAGTAAATTGCTACTGAGCGCTGCCACGGCAGGCGCAATCTTATCAGGCTCGGTATTAGCTGCTGACGTGACAGAAGCAACGTCAGAAAAACACGCGGGAGCAGCAACACAATATCGCCAGGCCGTTTTTCAGTTAGTACGCAGTAACATGGGACCTTTAGGTGGCCTGGCAAACGGTGCTTTCCCTTTTGACGACAGCGTTATGGGACCCAATGCCCACCGT
>ERZ724575.79-NODE-79-length-14685-cov-3.108394_pt1 | contig 14685 bp, 10 predicted proteins | sample MGYA00375869_ERZ724575 | MGnify/ENA primary metagenome ERZ724575 (study PRJEB28725, sample SAMN03264848) | marine sediment metagenome | biome: marine pelagic biome; feature: marine oligotrophic desert; material: marine snow | place: Pacific Ocean:North Pacific... | reverse complement strand
AACTAAGAATGTGATGAGTAGGTACATGTGGCGTTTGTAATAGTACCTTAACCCAGCCTAGAATACGCAATCTATGATGAGCTAGTACATAATGGGTGTTACCCGCGATAATGTCTTCAGCGTCTATATCTAACTGCTGGAAAAGCGCACTCGCCTGTTGGGCCACGGCTAATTCCCCTTCCACCTGCAACTTATTTTGTTGAATAAGGCGGGTCAGCATATTGGTGTTTTTAAGCTCAGGCAGCGTTTGCAACGAGGTTTTAATACAGCAATCTTTGGAGTTTAATTGCCCGACCATTTCTTCAAACGGCAGTGACACCGTAAGCACATCCACTTGCTGGGAAAACGCCAGCATAATGGCATGGGGTAGCGGGTCAATATAAGCAATGAGCCTTGCTCCATGCAGGGGCGCAAGACGCCCTTGGCTATCGGGGTCGAGTTTCAACACCGCGTTGATTGCTGTTTCAATGGTGGCGCTAATTAATGCTGAGGTGGGCATTAAAATTTATACCCACGGTGTAGAGCCACGATGCCGCCAGTAAGATTTTGATAGTCGCAGTGCTCAAAGCCCGCGGTTTCAAACATACCTTTGAGGGTTTCTTGATCTGGGTGCATTCGGATACTTTCCGCGAGATACTGATAACTTTCTGCATCGTTGGCCACAAGCTGCCCCATTTTAGGCAAAATATGAAACGAGTACATATCGTAAATTTTGCTTAATTGTTCGGAGGTGGGTTTAGAAAATTCCAACACCAACAGTCGACCACCCGGCTTAAGTACACGGTAAATCGAATTAAGCGCATTTTGTTTTTCAGTGACGTTGCGTAAACCAAACGCCATGGTTACCACATCGAAGTGGTTATCAGGGAAGGGTAATGCTTCTGCATCTGCTTGTACGTAATCTATATTACTCACTAACCCGCGGTCACGAAGCTTATCGCGCCCTACTTTTAACATAGACAAATTAATATCAGCCAACGTAACACGCCCCGTAGGGCCTACAAGACGCGAGAATTTGGCTGTTAAGTCGCCTGTGCCACCGGCAATATCGAGTACCTTTTGCCCACTACGTACGCCAGAACAATCTATGGTGTAGCGTTTCCACAAGCGGTGAACGCCCATGGACATTAAATCGTTCATAACATCGTACTTAGCCGCTACCGAGTCGAACACATTAGCAACCATAGAGGCTTTTTGGTTTTTTTCTACCTGCTTAAAACCGAAGTGCGTGGTTGGCGTTTGCGCCGAGGTGGTATTGGTATCATTATCGCTCATGGCATTCCTGTTCGTGCTACTAGCTAAAGGCTAAAGTGTATAGGATTGTTACGGTGAGAAACAGCGCTTTACTTGCAAAAAAGCGCAGGATTAAACCCTGCGCTGGTTTGATCCCCAACTGAAAGCCACCAGTAGGCTCAGCTCTTGCAGCGACCGACCACTTTCTTGTTGCCACTGAGCAAAGGCAGCATTGGCAGCCGTCAGGGTTTTCTTACTAGTTAGCCCACCATCAATGATGTCTTGTTTGCGTAAATAATCTTCAACATCGCTGGAAAATATAAAGGTGTCGACCCCCATTGCTCGCAGCATATACGGGCCTGTATTGCCTCCTAGCCGCGCCCCGCGCTGCTTTAGGAACAGCCACAAATCTGTGATGTTTTCAGCAGAAAATGACGAAACAAACTGTCCAAAGCTTCCGTGTTCTCGCGCCACATCCTTAATCATTAGGGCGTTTTCGCGAACCGTCATCACTTTTTTGTAGTTACGAACAATACTGGGGTCAGACGCTTTTTGTTCGAGCATTTCATCTGGCATCAACAAGACTTTGTCTATGTTAAAGTCAAAAAATGCCGCTTCGAAGTTGGGCCATTTTTGCTCAATGACACGCCATACAAATCCGGATTGAAAAACCTTTTTTGTCATGGCAGAGAGAAATCGATGATCACTCAATTTGGCCACGTCGGCACGGGAAAGGGGCGTACTAAGCAATGCTTCCACCGCCGCCTCGCCACCTTTTCGTTCACAAGCGCGCGTGTAAATTTGCGCGAACTTTTCCGCCATTAACCTTTAATCCCGCTGTGTCTGAGTAGGGCATCCACTTGTGGTTCACGCCCCCTGAAGGCCACGAATAAATCCATAGGTGCTTTGCTTCCCCCCATTTCCAAGATATTTTCAAGGAAGGATTTACCCGTTTCGCGATTAAAAATTCCGTCTTCTTCAAACTTACTGTAAGCATCAGCCGACAGCACTTCTGCCCACTTATAGCTGTAATAGCCTGCTGCATAGCCCCCGGCAAATATGTGACCGAAACTATGTTGAAAACGATTGAATGAAGGCGGCACTACCACAGCGACTTCATCTCTAACGGCATTCAGTACTTGTTGTACATCAACCGATGGGCCGTCTTGGCTATGTAATAGAAAGTCAAAGAGACTGAACTCAAGTTGACGTACCATTTGCATAGCAGATTGATAATCCCGGGCAGCCAACATTCTATCTAGCAAGTCGGTTGGAAGGGGGTCACCCGTTTCATAATGACCAGAAATAAAGTTCAACGCCTCCTCTTCCCAACACCAGTTTTCCAAAAATTGACTGGGAAGTTCGACGGCGTCCCAAGGCACGCCGTTTATTCCAGAAACCCCCGCCACCGACATTTTAGTCAGCATGTGGTGGATACCATGACCAAATTCGTGGAACAGCGTAACAACTTCATCATGGGTGAATAACGCAGGTTTGTCGCCAATAGGAGCATTGAAATTACACGTTAGGTAAGCCACGGGAAGCTGTATTTCTCCACTGGCTGTTTCACGGCGTACTCGGCATTCGTCCATCCATGCCCCACCCCGTTTTTTAGCACGCGCGTAGAGGTCGTGATAAAAGCTTCCGCGCAACGCATCCGCGCTGTCGGTAATAGTGAAATAACGCACATCGTCGTGCCAAGTATCGATACCAGGTTGCTCAATAATCTTTAAGCCATAAAGACGGTGTACCACTTCAAATAGCCCCGACAACACTTTGTCTTCAGGGAAGTAAGGGCGCAGCATTTCATCAGAAATGGTGTACTTTTCCTGTTTAAGCTTTTCGCTGTAGTAAGGTAGATCCCATGCCTGCAAATCGGTGACTTGGTGGGTTTGCTCTGCGTATGCCCGCACTTCTTGCAGTTCATGCTCAGCTTGCGGTTTAGATTTAGCCGCAAGGTCACGCAAGAAAGTTTCAACTTGCTCGGTAGATTCTGCCATCTTGGTGGCCAACGAACGCTCGGCATAGCTGTCAAACCCGAGTAATTGGGCAAGCTCGGTACGCAGCGCCAAAATTTCTTTAATAATAGCCGTGTTGTCCCACTTACCCGCATTTGGCCCTTGATCTGAGGCTTTGGTGGCATACGCGCGGTACATTTCTTCACGTAACGAACGGTTGTCTGCGTATAGCATCACAGGTAAATAAGAGGGAATATCTAAGGTAAACAACCAACCTTGTAGATCTTTTTGGTGGGCAGCTTGGGCGGCGGCTTCTTTTGCTGATTCAGGCATACCGGCTAGCTCATCTTCATCGGTAATGTGCTTTGTCCACCCCATGGTCGCGTCCATCACATTATTGGAGAAGGTTGACGACAGCTCACTTAGCTTGGCTTGTATTTGCGCAAACCGCTGCTTTTTGTCTTCGGGTAATGCCACGCCAGAAAGGGTGAAATCTCGAATAGCGTTATCGATAACTTTTTTACGTTGCGCATCTAACGTTGCGTATTCTTCAGAGGCTTTAAGTGCTTCATATGCCTGATACAAACCGTGATGCTGCCCTACCCAAGTACCGTATTCTGACAGTAACGGTAGGCACGCATCATGGGCTTCGCGCAATTCGTCACTGCTGACCACCGAATTCATATGGGAAACCGGCGACCACATTTTACTGAGTTTGTCGTCGACTTCCTCTAAGCGCAACACCAAATTAGCGTAGCTATAGTCTTTTGATGCCACCACCTCGTCTATTTCCTGCTTACAGGTGGCAATTGCCTTTTCAATCGCAGGCTTTATGTCTTTCGGCTCAATTGCAGAAAACAATGGAAGGCCCTCTACCTTTTCAATCGCGGGTGTTGTCATACGTCATTCACTCTTATTTGCTCATATCAATAACATGTTGGGTCGGTAGCCGTAAAAGCAAGTCTCACGACAAACAATTAACGGGTAATTAAAACTGTTACGTTAGCGGTTATCAGACAGTTTAGTTTGTATTTTCATGGACTTGTGCTGTCGCAAATGTCGTACCCTATCCTTATGTCTAGTTTGTCACTTAGATTTTCAATGCTATACATTACTGAGTCACTCAAAGAGATGGTGCAATGAAAACATTATCGTCCGGTGAAATTGCATCCTATTGCGATGTCAATTTACGAACAGTTATACGATGGATTGAAAGCGGCAAGCTAAAAGGCTTTAAACTGCCTGGCAGAGGAAACAACCGTGTTCTCGTAGATGACTTTATTGAGTTTCTCAACGACCACGGCATGCCTATCCCAGAGGCGTTGATGAGCGATGCTGCTCCCTCAATACTGATTGTGGATGATGAAATGCCTGTGGCAAAGTCTATCCAACGGGTGGCGCGTCGTGCGGGCTTTGAAACCCAAATTGCCACAGGCGGTTTTCAAGCTGGCGTTATGCTTAGCCAGCAAAACCCCAAAATGATGACACTAGATTTAAGTATGCCGGGCATGGACGGGTACAGTGTCATTGAATTCACCCGTCAACAGGCTAAACACAAACACCTAAAGATTTTGGTTATTTCAGCGCTAGATGACGCAAGCCTTGAAAAAGCCATTGAATTGGGTGCTGACGCCACACTACAGAAACCGTTTTCAAATCATGACCTTACTCAGATTATTGAGCAGTTTATGACGCAATAAAGCGTGAGACGTTGATTTAACGAGGTTGGCTATGATTGTACGACACATATTTAGGTTATCAATTTGCCTGTCACTGCTTTGCGTGGTGAGTGTGGCCATGTGCGAAACCCTAACCTTTGGCATTGTGCCCCAGCAATCAGCTAAAAAATTAGCGGAAACCTGGCAACCCTTGATTGATTGCCTGGAAGAAAGCACCTCCCTCTCTATTGAATTTCAAACGGCAAAAGACATACCCACCTTTGAGGCACGCTTGGCAAATGGTGACTACGACATTGCGTATATGAACCCCTACCACTATATCGTTTTTAGCGACTCACCAGGATATCAAGCGCTGGTAAAACAGAAAGATAAAAAAATCACCGGCATTATTGTAGTGAGAGCGGATAGCCCTATTCAAACGCTCGATGAGTTAAACGGCATGCGGTTGGCGTTTCCAGCACCTGCCGCATTTGCTGCTACAATTATACCTAGCGCACATTTACGCCAGCAAAATATTTCGATAAATCCGCACTACGTGTATTCACACGACTCGGTTTACCTAAACGTAGTGCGAGAGTTTTTTCCTGCGGGCGGAGGAATAATGAGGACGTTAGGCACTATCGATGAAGCCACTCAACAGAATTTACGTGTATTGTGGAAAAGCCCGGGCTTTACCCCCCATGCCATTGCCACACACCCTGATGTTTCCGAGGACGTTCGCATGGCGTTGGAAAAAGCGTTTTTAGCACTATCGCCCGATGCAACTCACCAAGCATTACTTCACAAAATGGGGTTTACGCAATTTGAAAGTGCGCAAAATAGCGACTGGGATGATGTGAGAGCACTAGGCATCGTATCATTAGCACGACCGCATCTATAACGAGAGAGAATCATTATGCGCCTATCTCTTCGAACGAAAACTATTGCTGGCATGGCCATTATTGCCACTATTTTGTTGGCTTTTTTGTTAGCGACTGTGTTTACTTTATTGAATCAATTGGTTGACGAAAGCGTAGAGAAATCGGCAAACACAACCGCAAATTTATTTGTCTCCACCACCAAAAATGCGTTTTTAAGCTTGGATTTGGCATCCCTAGAAGCCGATACCTTCGAGGTTCTCACCAACCCTAGCATTGCTTATGTTCGAATAAAAAACAGCGCTGGTAAGGTATACGTTGAAAAAGGCGACCTTGATGCCCTGCAAAAGCCATTTAATGCAGACAAAAACGTACGTTCAGCGGAAGACGGCGTTTACGAAATTTCAGCCCCTATTCAGGTTAACGACACCCTTTATGGCCACGTTGAGTTGGGCATGAATGTTAATGAAATCAATAATGCGATAACACGGGTTCGAAGCTGGACGTATGCCTTGGCCGCCTTCGAACTTACCTTGGTCGCCCTATTTTCGTTCGTTTTAGGTTGTTACCTAATGGGGCAGCTGAGGCAGTGAAGGGCCGGCGCCCGGGATTTAGCCGTTGCAGTAAAAGATAAGAACTATCAAAACATTACCGTGCAGGTAAGAGGCAAAGATGAGCTTAGCGAATTGGCAGAGGCATTTAATCAGCTCGTTAATTTACTGAAAGACGAGCATACCCAACGCCAACAAGTGGAAGATGAGCTTAAAAACTTCAATAGCTCTTTAGAGCAAAAAGTAAAAGACAGAACCCAGTTATTGAATCAAAAAAACCTTCAACTGGAAAACGCGAATAAAGATTTAAAAGACGCTCAAGTACAGTTGTTGCAGGCTGAAAAAATGGCGTCGGTGGGTCAACTGGCTGCGGGTGTAGCCCACGAAATTAACAACCCAATAGGCTTTGTTAGCAGTAACTTAGCAACATTAAGCAGTTATATTTCAACCTATCAAATGATATTTGCGCAGATAGCTTCTGTGCTGAATCAGGAGAATGAGCAAAAACGTAAAGCCGCGCTAGAAGAACTAGACAAATTACTAGCCAAGCAAGACATGGATTTTATTAACGGTGACATAAACGAGCTAATGTCTGACTCGAAAGAAGGCATGTTACGGGTAGCAGAAATTGTGAAAGGATTGAAACTCTTTTCACGTATCGACAGTGAAGAAAAGCAACTCTACAACATAAACGATTGCGTGCGTACTACGTTAACCATGGTAAACAACCAGCTTAAGTACATTTGTACGGTAGAAACGCATTTAGGCAATGTGCCCATGATACCGTTAAATGTCGGGAAGATTTCTCAAGTGGTAACAAACCTCTTAATTAACGCGGGGCAAGCGATAGAAAGCAGCGACGAAAACGGAACCATTACGGTCACCTCCTCGGTGAACAACAATATGGTTGAACTTAAAATAGAAGACACGGGTTGTGGTATTCCAGCGTCGCATTTAGACAAGCTTTTTAACCCCTTTTTCACCACGAAACCCGAAGGCCAAGGTACAGGCTTAGGCCTGTCAATTTCATTTGGTATTGCAAAAGAGCATGGCGGTTCACTTGATGCAAGCAGCGTAGAGGGTAAAGGCAGCTGTGTTATTCTTCGCTTACCTATAGACCCAGAGAATAACGAAGAGGCACTTTCTAATGCGTAAACCTACTGCTATGTTTACTTCTTTAAGCATGTTAATGCTGCTTGTGGACGCTGGCGCAAATACACACAAACATAATGAGGTGGTGCGTAATGAGTGGAAATGAGGCACAAGAAAAAGTCATCTTTACCGTTTTGTTTGTGGATGATGAACCTAATATTTTACGCGCCATTAAACGCGCACTTTTCACATTAGACATTAACTTATTGCTAGCGGAAAGCGGCGCAAAGGCCCTTGAATTGCTGTCCAGTCAAGACGTGCATGTGGTTATTTCAGACATGAAGATGCCACAGATGTCGGGGGCTGAACTCCTTGAACAAGTCGCGCTTCGCTACCCTGACACCTTCAGGGTTGTGCTGACCGGCTATGCCGATATTGAATCAACAATAAAAGCCGTTAACCAAGGGAAAATTCACCGTTACCTTCAAAAACCATGGGACAACCAAGAGCTTATTCGCGTTATAGAGGAAGGGTTAGAACGGGTTAAATTGAAAGCGGAGAATTTACGCTTACAGCACCTGACACGGTTGCAAAATAAGAAACTCAAAGAGATAAACACCTCCCTTGAAACCATGGTACAAAAACGCACTCGACAAATAAAAGCCGCGTTAAACAAAATTGAGAAGCATAACCTTGCGATGGAGCAGGTGCTGTTCAATGTCATCAGTATCAACCCCAATATTGACGGCAAATTTGCCATTGAAGTAAGCGAACTGGCGACTAAACTCGCCAAAATGGCAAAACTCGACAAAGATGAGGTAAAGCGTATTGGTTATGCAGGCCTCATTGGCGAACTTGGGTTACTCGGTTTACACACCGATGACTTCCTTGCGCCCTTTGGCAAACTTAACTATCAACAGCAACAGAATTATTTGTCTCAAACTAAACAGGCGGCGCTTATTTTAGCCCCTGCACATGACTTACTGCCGGTGTCAGAAATTATTGAGTACCAGTTTGAGCACTTTAATGGTTCGGGGTTGTACAACAAAGTTGCCAAGGAAATTCCTATCGGCTCTCGCGTTTTGGCCATTGCCCGCGATTACTGGCGCTTAGTGACAGGGCGATTAAGCGGAGTAGAAATGCTGGCTCGTGATGCGAAATTAGAGATGAAAAAGCACACCAACACACGCTACGACGGTGAAATACTCTCGCTTTTGCTTGAGGCAGAAGACATTGGCAAACCTCAGCACATTCAAGCCACACTGCAAGCCACTCAACTGCAAGCCGGTATGGTGCTATCACAAAATTTATACAATGATAGCCATATACTCATTTTGCCTGAAGGCCATGTGTTTAGTGAGGCAACTATCCATAAATTGCGCATGTTTGAAAAAGAAAAGGGTAAGCCATTCAGTATCTTAATTGAGCCTGAAAAACAAGAGTCGGCCGTGACAGAAAGCTGAACATGGTGGATCAACCCTTGATCAAATTAAAATCCAGTTCGTAGTGATACGCACTGGATTTATTATTTTTAGCATCTGCATCCTGTAAGCGTTTGTCGACTATTGCGGTCTGTTGATGGTGAACAGAGTGTGCCTTTCGCACATTTCGTGTAACAATAAACTTATTATTTATCGCCCTATGGATAAAAAGGCATCTCGAATGACTCATTTTGATTATATATGTATTGGCGGTGGAAGCGGCGGTATCGCGTCTGCCAACCGTGCAGCTAAACATGGTAAAAACGTTGCCATTATTGAAGCCAAAGATATTGGTGGTACTTGTGTCAATGTGGGCTGCGTACCTAAAAAGGCCATGTGGTATGGTGCCCAAGTTGCTGAAGCAATTCACAAATACGCACCAGAATATGGTTTCGATGTTACGTTGAACACGTTCAGTTGGGACAGCCTCATTGCCAGTCGCCAAGCCTATATTGAGCGTATCCATGCCTCTTACGACCGAGCACTGACGGCCAATAATGTTACCCTAATCCGAGGCTTCGCCACCTTCATTGACAATAAAACCATTGAAGTTGATGGCGAGCGTTATACCGCCGACCATATTACTATTGCGACGGGCGGCCGCCCCATTATTCCTGACATTCCAGGGGCGCAGCACGGCATTGATTCAGACGGCTTTTTCGCGCTAAGAGAGCAACCTAAACGGGCAGTCGTGGTTGGCGCCGGTTACATAGGCGTTGAACTTGCTGGTGTCATGCATAGCTTAGGTACAGACACTCACTTAGTGGTGCGAAAGCATGCGCCTTTGCGTCATTTTGACCCTTTGATCCATGAAACCCTGGTCGATATGATTCATGCTGAAGGCTGTACGTTGCATAACCATGCTAGCGTGGAAAAGGTAGAGCGTAATGATGATGGCACTTTATCGATACATTTGACCAACGATGAAGTTCTTGAAGCAGATTGTCTCATTTGGGCCATTGGCCGCCAGCCTGCCACGGACGTTATTGCCATCGAAAACACCGATGTTGAGCTAACTGACAAAGGTATGGTAAAGGTCGATAAGTACCAAAACACCACAGCGGAAAATATCTATGCGGTTGGCGATATTACCGGTAAGGCAGAGTTAACACCTGTTGCAGTCAAAGCGGGCCGCCTGCTGAGCGAGCGCCTATTTAACGGCCAAAAAGACGCACATATGGATTACTCCACCATACCTACGGTGGTGTTTAGTCATCCGCCAATTGGCACCATTGGATTAACAGAACCCGAAGCCATTGAGGCCTATGGTGAAAGTGAAGTGAAAGTTTACACCTCTAGCTTTGCATCAATGTATACCGCGGTAACCCGTCATCGCCAGCTGACTAAAATGAAGTTAGTATGTGCAGGTAAAGAAGAAAAAGTGGTGGGCTTGCACGGTATTGGCCATGGTATGGATGAAATATTACAAGGTTTCGCCGTGGCCATAAAAATGGGCGCAACCAAAGCCGACTTTGACGCGTGTGTAGCCATTCACCCTACAAGTGCGGAAGAGTTTGTTACGATGACATAAACGCCACAGCGGCCAGTGACAAAAATGGCAGCCCTTCGGCTGCCTTTTTAGTTTCCTGTCTGGACAATAATGATAAAAAGCGGAATAACGACAATGAAAAAAACAACGATAGCGCTGCTAAGTACTGCACTTATCGCTGGGTTGAGTGCCCAAGCAGCAGCCACCCCATCTGACGACAACACCACTGTGGATACCCTCGCAGAAACATCTAAGTATGATGTAGAAAATTGGCAAGTCACCCAGCCGCCATTCAAACTCAACGAGGTTGCCATTTCTACCAATGAAACCACTTGGTCGAGCCTTGACGTGTCCCCCAATGGCAAGTTCATGATTTTCGATATGTTGGGTGACTTATACAAAGTGGATATAAAAGGTGGCAACGCCACCCCACTCATTCAGGATTTCGCGTGGAATATTCACCCCGCAATTTCTCCTGACGGCAAGCAAGTTGCCTTTGTTTCAGACCGTGATGGGCTAAGCAATGTCTGGGTTATGGATATTGACGGTACTCATCTAAAACAAATTACCCGTGAAAAGAAAGATATTATTCATGCGCCTAAATGGAGCCCAGATGGCGAATATTTGGTAGTGACTAAAGGCATAATGTCTAGCCGCAGCATTCCAGCGGGCGAGATTTGGATGTATCACAAGTCGGGTGGAGATGGCCTTCAAATAAAAGCAAGAAACAGTGGGAAACGGGATCAGCAAAATATTGCCGACCCTGCCTTTTCTCATGATGGTCGCTACATTTACTTCACTGAAAACACCGTTCCGGGCAGCCGATTCGAATACAACCGTGACCCTCTTGAGGGCATTTTTGCCATCACCCGATACGACCGCGAAAGTGGCGACGAACGCCGATATATTAGCGGTACCGGCGGCGCCGTAGTTCCTACACCCTCGCCAGATGGCAAATACGTCGCGTTTGTTCGCAGAGTGAAAGATAAAACAGCGCTTTTTCTAAAAGACATTAAAACCGGCACTGAAACACCACTGACTTTCGCCTTAGAGCGTGACATGCAGGAAGGATTTGGTTCAGAAGGTTACTTCACTTATTTTGATTGGACGCCAGACGCATCGGCCATTGTTTATTGGAGCCGTGGTAAATTTCACATCATTAACGTCGATTCGAAAGAAACCGAAACCCTTAATGTGCATATTGATACCACAGTAAAATTTGCAGATGCACTGCGTTTCCCTGTCGATGTAGCACCGGATAACGTTGAGGTCAAAATGACCCGCTGGTCGCAGATGTCACCCAATGGAAAAAGCATTCTATTTCAAGCGCTAGGTAAGTTGTACGTACGAGATGTGAAGTCAGGTAAAGTAAAGCGTCTGACCAAACAGAACGACCACGATGAATATTACCCTCGCTATTCAAATGATGGAAAGTCTATCGTTTATACTACGTGGAACGACCAAGATTTAGGTACCGTTCGCGTGGTGTCTGCCCGTGGCGGCAAAGGCAAAGTCATTAGCGTGCAACCTGGACACTACATTGAACCGTCTTTTTCAACTGATGGTAAAAAGGTGGTTTTTCGTAAGTTTACTGGCGGCAGCTTACTTGATCCTAAGTATTCAGTGGACCCAGGAATTTATGTGGCAAACCTGAAAAATGACACAGTAGAAAAAGTGGCTGACAGCGGGTACAACGCGCACTTTGCCGGTGATAATGAACGCATATTTTTCACCGAATCGGCCGGCGGAAAAGCCTATTATGAAACGCAACTTTCAAGCGTAAATTTAAAAGGCAATGACAAACGCACTCACTTATATGGCGCAGATAAAGTAAGTGAGTACAAACTTTCACATGATAAAAAGTGGGTAGCGTTTGTGTATCAATTTAAAACTTACGTAACGCCCTTTGTGGAAAATGGTAAGACAATCACGGTAGGGCCAAACATGACTTCGTTACCCGTGACGCAGTTGTCGAGTCGTGCGGGTGAGTATTTAACCTGGTCTGCTGACACCAGCACAGTAACATGGTTTAACGGCCCAACCTTATTTACGCGCTCTCTTGATGAGGCATTCGCCTTTGTTGATGGCGCGCCTGAAACGCTGCCTGACCCCGTAGCTGAAGGAATTGATTTATCCTTTACCACCAAGGCCGATAAACCTACAGGTTACACCGCCTTGATGGGGGGCAAGATAGTGACCATGCGTGATGCGGATAGCACGCAAGAAGTTATTGAAGATGGTGTGGTCCTGATAAAAGACAATCGCATTGCGGCTGTGGGCAAACGAGGCGAAGTAGACATCCCCGATAACACGGTGCAACTGGACACTCAGGGGAAAACCATCATTCCTGGTTTAATTGATGCTCACGCCCATGGCGCACAAGGGCGCAACGAGATTATTCCTCAACAAAACTGGAAACAGTACTCCAATGTGTCGTTTGGGGTGACCACCATTCACGACCCTTCCAACGACACCACAGAAATAATGGCGGCCGCCGAACTACAACGTACTGGCCATATTGTAGCGCCACGCATCTATTCTACCGGCACCATTCTGTATGGCGCTGAAGGTTTAGGTTACAAAGCCATTATTAATAATTATGAAGATGCTTACTTCCACGTAGAACGTCTTAAAGAGGCCGGTGCCATTTCTGTAAAAAGTTACAACCAACCTCGTCGCGACCAGCGCCAACAGGTTCTGTGGGCAGCGAAGAATCAAGAAATGATGGTGGTACCTGAAGGGGGCGGGAAGTTACAGCAAAACTTAACCATGTTGGTAGATGGTCACACAGGTTTAGAACACAGCCTTCCTATTGAAAAGGGGTACAGTGACGTAACCCAATTGTGGAAAGCCACGAAGTTTGGTTACACACCGACCTTCGTGGTGTCGTACGGCGGCATGATGGGAGAAGAATATTGGTATGATAAAACAGAAGTGTGGAAAAACCCTCGCCTTCTCCGTTATACCCCCAGCACGGTGTTAGATAAGCGTGCTATTCGCCGGCCCACTGCACCGGAAAGTCAATACAACCACCAAAACGTGGCCCGTTACGCAAAAACCTTACGAGATAATGGTGTAAGTGTGCACATTGGTGCTCATGGACAGCGTGAAGGCTTAGCCGCACACTGGGAGTTGTGGATAATGCAACAAGGTGGCTTCACTCCTTGGGAGGCCCTACGCGGCGGCACCATTGATGGTGCAAAACACCTTGGGATGAGCAAAGACATTGGTAGCATTGAAACGGGCAAGCTCGCTGACTTGGTGGTTATTGATGGCGACGTACTTAGCGACATTAGAAAAAGTGAATTTGTTGAATATACGGTGCTTAATGGCCGAGTTTATGAGTCTGCAACCATGAACGAGGTAGGCAGTAAGAAAAAACGTAAGCCATTTTTCTTTGAACAAGACAACGCCACTTTTATGCCACAACAAACTGCCGATGAAGTTGAAGCAAAAGCCCATCATTATCACTGGGAACACTAACCCCCTAACCCCAGTGAAAGCTGTTTATAAATTAGAGGTTAACCCCTAATAGCCGAAAAGCCAGCGCGCAAAGGAAAACGCTCTTTTGAACGCTGGCTTTTTTTATTGGCTTATCTGTTGCGGCCATACTGTTCGTGTGACGATACCCAATCGGAAGAACTAATGGCGGAGGCGAGAGAGATTTCACCTGCTAGCACAACAGAGGCCACTATTTCTGCAAGCTTATGCACCTTTCCTTTGCCATAGCAATCGATAAGTTCAAGGCATTCTCTTTGCGTCCCTATACCTGTGCCGCCTCCGTAGGTGGCAACAATTAATGAGGGAATGGTAATAGACACATAGAGGTCGCCTTCATCAGTAAGCTCGGAATACATCATGGACGCTGATGACTCACTGACATTCGCCACGTCCTGACCCGTGGCAATAAACATCGCTGTAATGCCATTCGGGGAGTGTAAACCAGTATTGTTGACACCAGAAAGGAACGATCCCACGCCAGCAACCCGTCCGTGATAATCAATTTGTTTAGGGTCTACCCGCATAACTTGCAACAAATGCTCACGTTTAATCGTGGCTTCTGCCGTGACTCGCTTGCCTCGAGTTCGCATGATGTTAATTTGTGACGCTTTTTTATCAGTGGCGAAATTAGATTCTAAGTAAAAATTTTTAATCCCTTCGTAATTATCTAAAATCCATCCACAGGCAGCAAAGGTTGCTCGGCCTACCATGTTTTGCCCTGCGGCATCACCGGTTTTATAGTTAAACCGTAAAAAGGCAAATATATTTGATAGGAAGTGGTCAACATAAGTGAGTTTGGCCATCCTGGATGTTGCTCCCATGTCCGCAACACTTTTCACCATGT
>ERZ724575.68-NODE-68-length-15437-cov-4.055585_pt1 | contig 15437 bp, 8 predicted proteins | sample MGYA00375869_ERZ724575 | MGnify/ENA primary metagenome ERZ724575 (study PRJEB28725, sample SAMN03264848) | marine sediment metagenome | biome: marine pelagic biome; feature: marine oligotrophic desert; material: marine snow | place: Pacific Ocean:North Pacific... | reverse complement strand
GAATTTAGCGGCGCATAAGTATGCCGGGACAAAAGCGTGCCATTGTTGCCTGCCACGATATTAAACACATTAAATCCACCCTCAATATTATGCGCGCCACCCCAGGGTATTTTCTCTCCTGTTGCACTGCCATCAGGCAAACTTCGCTCAACAAATTGAACGTCGCCAAGTTTTGCATCGACAGCCACACCGGCTTCATTAATTACCTGTACAGCACGAGCGAACTGATTCAATGTTGCATCGTTTTGAATCAAGCCGCTAGGGGTAGACACCGGGTTCTCAAGGGAAAATGGTGTCACCCACTGGGGGTTTTGTGCAAATTGAAAGGCAAATTCTCTAAATACATGCGCCCCTACACTTTCCGTATTCATGGTTCCGTCCCATGTTGATAGCGCACTGCATGCGTCTTCAACGGACACATTATTGCCATCCACTACGACAGGAGCAGATCCTTGCTCACTACATAGCTGCAGTAAGCTTGGCAATACTTCTTCCGCCAGATAACTTCTGTTTGAGAGTAAAAGCGCCTCTACTTCTTGCGGCGTAAAGGTGCCATCACTTCCAGCTTCAGATTCAATAAATTTTTGTCCCATACGCGAGCGCAAAGACTGTTGATTGTCTACTTCACCGTATAAGGGGGATACCCCTGTAATTGGAGACGAAAGATTGGTTAACCAGAAACTATCATTTGAGTTTTGGACTGAGTCACTGCCTTCATATTTGGGCGCATTTTCATACGGTACCGGACTATTAAAATCAAAGGCAGATAAAAAGCCGGGTAATACGGTAAACCCTGCAGATGCCTTGGTTTGAATCAATACTGGATTGCTAGTGAGTTCGTTAATAGCGGTATCTGTAAGATTGGGGACCGTGGAGTCATCTATATAGAAAACTTCGCCATCTGCTGACGCGGCCATTGTATTGTTAAAAATAACCCCGTCGTAATCCTTAAATGCTTGTTTAAACTCATCCATTGATGTGGCCATATTCATGGCTAACCAAGGATCTACGACATCAAAGTTTGGTAAGTTAGCATCCTTAATAGCAAAGGCATTTGTGGATGTCCAATCAAAGCTGCCAGGCACTTCAATCATGGGGCCATAGTTAGTGTAATAAGCGGTTTTACTTAATGTTATGGTTTGCCCAGGTGCCACAGCCACTTCAATTTGTAACGGTTTTTCATAAATAGTGCGTTTATTTCCATCTACGTTGTGCGTAAGCCCTGAAGCGTCACCCTCGTCTAAAGACAGTTGATAAACGACAAAATGTTCAGCGGTAGAGAAGGTGTGCGTCCACGCCACGTTTTCGTTAAAGCCAATGTTAACGGCACCAGGCAACCCCATTAATGAACTGCCTGTGACATTAAGATGCCCCGGTATTTGAGTATGGAATTGCCAAAATCTAAGGTTGCCGGTATGAGGAAAGTGGGGGTTACCCAGTACCATGCCTTTCCCGTTTGTGGTTTTGTCGCTGCCTAACCCCCAGCCATTAGATCCCATTTCCTGTGGATTTTTTTCGGGAAGTGAGATGTTAGGCGTTATTGCCAACGCGGATGACACACCGCTATCACTTGACACCACAGTTGGCGCGTAATTCTCACCTTCCGGGGCAGCTAAAAACATAGGGCCTAGAAAGTTTGCTGCTCCAGGCAGCAACGCTACACCTAATGAATAGGTTAGTAAATCGACGCTGTCAATTTCAGTAACCCAAGGTTGTCCTGCACATGCTTGGTCTTGGTCCTCTAGCGGTGTTTCATTGAGGTAACGATTGTATCCTGCCGTGTACCCTTGAAACATGGCTCGAGAATTTGCTGACAAGCGGGGTAAATTTTCTTCTGCTAACGCTCTTATCCCCATCGTCAAAAAGCCGAAATCGTTTATAAGGTGTTCAGCGTCACCACTACCCTGATTAGCATCAGGGCCAAAATATTTAGCACGCTGGGAATTGTACTTGACGATTTGATCCGCCAACACACACAGGTTGTCTTTGGCGAAAGCATAGCCCACCCCATAGGCCATGCTTTCCAAGTTGTCTGCTTTAATATGTGGTACACCATAGGTGGTCCAACGTATTTCAGTATCAAGAGAGGCGTCATCATCGAAGGCAGTTACCGGCGTGGTGATTGGTGTCGTGGGTGTGCTAGGGGTTTCATTACTGGGAGTATCGATATGGCTAAAGTCGTTATCATTATCGCCACAGGCACTTAGCGTCGTGGCAATTGCCAATGCAACCAGTGTTTTTTGAATGGCCCTTTTTTCTGTCGTTATTTTCACAAATATGTCCTTCTATTGTTGTTGTTCGGAACCCGGAGACGTCGCGTTTTGTGACTTCAACAGATCCGACCAATTAACACTACATTAACAATAGTAAACATTCAAACAACATTTTTAGTGGGCATACAAAAAAGCCGGCTATACGCCGGCTTTTTAAAATAACAAAGTTACTCAATTAGTTAGCAACAACGCTCTCATCACTGATATTAATTACGGTGGCATCAGAGGCAATATAAGCTGCTACCTCTTTTTGCATTTCCGTAGTCACATCTGCATTTGAAGCCGGGCTTAAACTTGACGCGTGTGCGCCACTGTTAAACAACACTAAGCCGCTCACCGGTTGGGTATCTGCTTTCGTGGTAGTAACTTGCTCTAGCCCGATAGTACTTGCCAGCGGTAATTGGCCTGACAAAGGTAAAGCCGTAGACACGGGAATCACTTGATCTGGCAAGTTTTCATCACCGCCGTCACCCACTACGGTCATCATGTGAACCGGAGTGGTTGCACCTAAGGTTTCGGCATAGTTAGTAGGATCGCCGGCATCCATCATGGTTTGGGCGGCAAAAGCAAACTCACTGAATACGGCTTCTACTTCAGCGGTCTGCTCGTCTGTTAACGCATCCATGAATGCAGTGACCGCCGCCACGAGTTGCTCTTCAGTCAAATCTGACGTATCGCCATACAGCTGTACTAACAGTGCAACGAATTCTTCAGACGCTGAACTAAGTAGTAAACCTTTAATCAACGGACCGAAAGCTGGCGACTCTAGAAGGAACTGCGCTAAACCACCTCCTGGTGACTCGAGTGACGCCTCTTTAATGGCGAACATACTATCTAGGGCTGCTAATTCGTCACCCATGGTGGTATTCGCAACGGCAGCGAAGTTACCGCCTGTGATCGCGCCTAGTGAAACGCCCATGATAGATACGCGAGAGGTATCAAACTTCACCCCTTGGGTTGTGGTTGCATCAACTACCGCGTTAATGCCCAAGCGCAAACCAAGTAAATCAGACACGCTCTGGCGAAGGTTATCACGGGCCGTAGGCAGGCTTGCAAGGTTCATATAATGGGTGGCACTGACATCAGTTGCATTAATGTCGTCCACACCGTCACCGGTGAGGTCATAACCACGAGAACCATGCAATGGCTGGTCAATGGCAATAGTGGCAACGCCAGCTAAGGATAATGCACCTGATATAGCCAACATATCTTCTTTTTTACTGGTAATACCGTGGGCTAAAATAACCACTGGCCAACCCGCTTCAGGCATGGTTAGCGTTACCCCTAGTGATGCCGCTACCGCCACATCAGGCACAGTAACTTGTACATCTAGGGTTTCATTACCGTCATTGCCGCCCTTGGGCTGTGGATACGGGTTAAATTTTGTGATGTTCCGTGCAGAATCAAGCATCTCGCCATTCACACGTAAATCTGCAAGCCCGATACCCGAACAAAACTCATGGTTAGGACCAGGCGTTGCGCTACTTAACACCTCGTCTGAGGCACTTGCGAGAACAATGCCGCTATCACAGGCTGCTGTCCAAAACTCGTTAACAGGGGCTTCAGGGTTTTCGGCGCTGGGCGTACCCAAAAAGTAAGGTAGCGAAATCGTCCCTTCATAGTGCTGTACCGCACAAAATGGCGCGACCTGGGTGTAAATTCCTGATGCAACCGCAGTCGCGAACTCGTTCAATGCCCCCCACTCGGCTGACATTTGACCAGACGCAGTGGCAGATAAACCGGCACAGGTTTGCAAAGAACTAAAGTCTGTCGCTTCAATAAATGCAATGGTTTGTTCTGAGCCTTCTGGTAACGAGGCAATTCCCAATTGAACTGCGCCATCAACCGTGGCCTCATCCACTAATTCTAACCGCTCCATCGCCGTAGGTGCTGCTGAATCCCCTACTACGATAATGGGCAACTCTTGTGCGGCAGTGGCTTCACCGGCAGCAAACGCTTGTGCGAAGTCGCTTACCATGACCTTTTTAATGGTATTAAGCGCTACACCTACAGACTGAGTAGTAAACGCAGAAACATAGGTGATGTCGTCTCTAGCATACCCTTGGGCAATTACAGGGTCGACTAACGAGTTCACTATGCCTTGAAGTAATAGTTGATCGTCTGACGATAATGGCAAGGTATCAATATCCTGACGCGTTAAATCCCAAGACGTCGACCCTTGTACAGATTTACCCGAAGTATCTTTTAAGCCAGTGGTCATTACCAGCATGTAGCCTTGACCTGATTTAAGCGGCTTTAGCGGCACAACGGTTACTGTGTCGTCATCGGCGAGAGATAAAACAAAATCTACACCATAGGTAAGTTGATCACCCAATTTACACCCAGCAGATGGAATGGAAACCTGCGCGCAGTCTGCGTCGCTTTGGTCTAAACCTAATGTGGCTTCGAACAGCATAATACCGGCTGATAGCGTGCTTTCGTCCAGTGACACACCCGCGGGGGTTTCTACATTAATGGCAAAGGGGTGTTGTGTAGACCAACCATCCAGTACGTTAAGTGCATTTTGAGGATCTGAAAAGTCTGTGGCATCGTCTACGGGTATATTCAATGTGTAATCAAAGAAACCGTCGTCGCCAGGAAGCATTAGAAGATCGTTGGGGATATTTAAATCGCCTGAAGATGGATCGAAGACAATTCGTGAAAAAGGTGTTTGAACTTCAGTTTCAGCCTGAATGTCAGAAAGTGTATCGTCTGAACCACCACAGCCTGTTAGACCCAGTGCAAGAGCCACACTGGAACTTAATATGAGTTTTCTCATTACTACTCCCTACAAGCATTGTTGTTATTCTGTGTTTAAATAATATTCATACTGCTGGACGGCTAGTTATTGCGACAATCTCTTCAGTGAATAACGTTAATTAAACAAGTTAGACCAGTTGTATCTATTTCAATCTTATTAACTTTGTTGCAACTTTGCAAAGATTTGTTAACTAATTGTGTTAAATATTTTTACGTTTAACCTTTTTCACTGTATATGGTTTTACTTATTGCGCTAGGTAAGTATGATCGGCAAATCTATACAAATCATGGCCTAGTGCCTAATTGGGTGAGTAAATTAAATGAAGACAATGAATGCGTATCATGCCCCTGAAAATTTGTTAGCGGGGAAGATTATTCTCATTACCGGTGCAGGTGATGGTATAGGCGCTGAAGCCGCACGGTGCTACGCAAAACATGGCGCTACCTGCATATTGCTAGGCAGAACAGTGAGTAAATTGGAAAAGGTTTACGATGATATAGTCGCTGCAGGCGGCAGTGAGCCGGCCATTGTTCCACTGGATTTAAAAGGGGCAACCGTTTCTCACTATCAGCAAATGGCACAAACCATCTTAGACCAGTTTGGGCGATTAGATGGCCTATTACATAATGCGTCAGTGTTAGGGCATTTAAGTGCATTTAAAGACATTGGCGAAGATGAATGGCGCGATGTTATGCAAATAAACGTAAACGGTACCATTTTTATGACACAAGCCCTCATCCCTGTGCTAGAGAAAGCGCCACATGCTTCGGTCGTTTTTACGACCTCAAGTGTGGGACGCAAAGGGCGTGCTTTTTGGGGGACATACGCCGTGTCTAAATTTGCGACTGAAGGTGCAATGCAAACATTAGCTGATGAGTACCAAAATAAGTCACTACGCTTCAACTGCATTAACCCAGGCGGTACACGTACCAATATGCGTGCACAAGCGTTCCCCGCAGAGGACCCTGCCACATTAAAGACGCCTGCCGAGATTATGCCTACTTATCTATATTTAATGGGCGACGAAAGCATAGACGTGAATGGTGAATCGCTAGATTGCCAACCAAAATAGTGTTAAAGCTTGCCATTTCAAAAAAGGCACAGCAAGCACATTAACCAAGCTTCTTTCATTGAATGCGCAATAAAAAAGCCGCGATTATCTTAATCGCGGCTTTTTTAAGTTTCGACTAGGCTGTGTTAGCCATTAATCGCCAATTTTAGCCCAGGTATCACGAAGTCCAACGGTACGGTTGAAAACGGGCTTGCCTTCAACGCTATCGGCATCTAAGCAGAAATATCCCGTTCGCTCAAATTGCCAAGCGCCAACTTCAGGTACATTTTTGTCTAAACCTGCTTCCACCCACCCTTGCATAATTTGCAATGAGTCTGGGTTGATCGCGCTGGTAAAGTCCTCTTGTGCTGCAGGATTGGGCACGTTAAATAAACGATCGTACAAACGAAACTCTGCTGCTTGCGCCGTACCAGCATCTACCCAATGAATCACACCTTTTACTTTGCGGCCATCGGCAGGATCTTTACCTAAGGTATCTGGGTCGTATGTGCAATACACTGTTGTGACGTTGCCTTCAGCGTCTTTTTCCACACGATTTGCTTTAACCACGTAGGCATTGCGTAAACGCACTTCTTTATCTAACACTAAGCGCTTAAATTTTTTGTTGGCGGATTCACGAAAATCTTCTGCTTCAATCCAAATTTCTCGACCAAAACTAATTTCCCGTGTTCCCATCGTCTCATCATTAGGGTGATTAGGCGCATTGAGAATTTCACTTTGCCCATCTGCATAGTTCTCAATAACTAATTTGATAGGGTCAAGCACAGCCATTGCGCGAGGGGCGTTAACGTTAAGATCGTCACGAATACAGGCTTCTAACATAGACATTTCTACCATGTTATCCATTTTCGTAACACCAATACGCTTACAAAACTCGCGTACCGCGCCAGGGGTATAACCTCGGCGGCGTAAGCCAGCAACGGTAGGCATACGTGGGTCGTCCCAGCCACTTACATGATTTTCTTCAACAAGTTGAATTAACCTGCGCTTACTTAACACCGTATATTCTAGGTTTAGGCGAGAGAATTCATACTGTCTAGGGGCACAATCTATGGTGATATTCTCAATAACCCAGTCATAAAGTCTACGGTTATCTTGAAACTCCAACGTGCATAATGAGTGCGTAATGCCTTCAATGGCGTCCGAAATACAATGCGTGAAATCATACATTGGATACACACACCACTTATCACCGGTTTGATGATGATGAGCATGCTTCACACGATAAATAACAGGATCGCGCATACACATGAAAGGTGAAGACATGTCAATTTTGGCACGTAAACTACATTCACCTTCTTTGTATTCGCCCGCCGTCATCTTTTCGAATTCACGTAAATTCGTTTCAATGTCGGTATCACGATAAGGGCTATTTTTACCCGCTTCGGTCAATGTGCCGCGCATTTCACGCATGGCATCTTGACTAGAGAAGTCAACATAGGCTAAGCCTTTGCTAATCAACTCTTTTGCAAATCCGTGAAGCTGATCAAAGTAATTTGATGAGTACCTTTCTTCACCGTCCCATTCGAATCCCAACCAGTGAACATCTTCTTTAATTGAGTTCACGAAAGAAATATCTTCTTTTGCTGGATTGGTGTCGTCAAAACGTAAATTACACGTACCCTGATAATCTTGGGCAATACCAAAATTTAAGCAAATCGACTTTGCATGACCAATGTGCAAAAAGCCATTGGGTTCAGGTGGGAATCGAGTTTTGATTGTGTCGTGCACACCATTGGCAAGGTCTTTGTCAATGATCTGACGGATAAAATTGGTCGGACGATGGTCAGTCTCGGCCATTCGCATGTTCCCCTTAACGCAACTAATCATAAAATTTAGTGGAGTATAACACTGACACAATTAGTTCAACCACGTTTAATTAGTTTTACCTTTGCAAGTGGTTGAATATGCATCTATCACGCCCCCCTGCTGGTGATATCTCCCTTGTCATATTCGTCAACAAGACACGGTATTCGGTAATCGCTTAACATAAGTAGCTAAAGTCACGCCTTTAACTAAAAATATGCTAATCTGTACCGGCGATAACACTGTCGTAGCAGCAGAACATGGTGTTTATGAAAGAAAAAGCAACCTCTTTTGATATTGCCCATCTAGCGGGCGTTTCTCAGTCAACCGTTTCTAGAGCGCTGAATAATAGCTCTCTTGTAAATCAAGAAACCCGGGAACGGGTTCAACGTATTGCCCGAGAACTCAATTATAAAGTTGATAAAAACGCGAGCAATTTGCGGCTGCAAAAAAGCAGTACCATTGCCCTTTTGCTGTTTGAAGATCCTACGTCTGACGATTCAATGATCAACCCTTTCTTTCTTGCCATGCTAGGGAGCATTACTCGCGCGTGTGCGCAGGCTAACTACGACCTGCTAGTGTCTTTCCAAAACTTAGAAGATGACTGGCACGCCGAATACGAAGACTCCAATAAAGCAGATGGTATCATTCTACTGGGCTATGGTGACTACACCGATTATCAAAACAAAGTTGCCCAATTAGAGTCGCAAGGTACTCATTTTGTGAGGTGGGGCGCACCTGACGAAAAGCATCCCGGTATCAGCATTGGCTGTGATAATTTTCAAGGCGGTGAAAGCATTACTCAGCACCTCATCTCGCAAGGAAAAACCACGTTTGCGTTTATTGGCGACAACGGCGACCACGCACCTGAATTTAAAGCGAGGTTTACGGGTTATTATCGTACATTGCTTGCCCATGGATTAGACAAAAACAGTAGTCAGTTCGATGCTATATCTACCGAAGACGCCGGTTCAGAAGCCATTCGAGGATTAATTGAAGCGGGTGAATTGCCTCAAGCCATTGTGTGTGCGTCAGACCTCATTGCCATGGGAGCACTGCGCGCATTAAGGCAAGCAAAAATTAAAGTACCCGATGACGTTGCTGTGGTCGGTTACGATAATATTGCAGTATCAGCGTATACCACCCCTGCCCTCACCACCGTTCAGCAAAACACAAAATTAGCCGGGGAATTGTTAGTTTCTGCTCTGCTAAAAGCAATTAATAATGAAGAGGTAGACGACTACCTTATGCCGGCTGAGGTTATCGTACGTCAATCTTGTGGTAGCCAGTAGCGCTTTAAGCCGAACAATACAAATGAAAAAGCGGTGTAAGGTTTAGCCCCTACACCGCTTTTTTGTTTTCGCATTATGCCTGTCTTATTGTCGTGCCATTTGTGATACCACGGTATTTAATAACGCTGGGTGTTTAATTTGGTCGTTCAGTACCCAAACCTCAACACCATTTGCCTCAACGGTTGTACTCAGCTGTGCTTGGCTATCTACCGTTTGCGTGTCACCTGACAACTGCTCAACCCATTCTCCTTGTTGCATGAATTGGTCTATGGTGAACGCTTTTGGTTCGCTACCTTTATTGAGCAGCACCAATGCAATTTGATTTATATCTTCGTGCTGAAGTATTCGATAGAATGCCGCGCTATGCCCTTCAAACGCCAAATTCACCTGCAAGCCACGTTGTAACGCGGGAGTGGTTTTGCGAACGTTGGCGATATTACGGAGTTTTTGATAAATAGGGTGTGCAGGTGCAGCATCTATATTGTCTTGCCCAAAGTAATTTCGGTTTCCCTGATGCTCTGAGGTTCCTCGCATAAAGCCAATTTCAGAGCCTTGGTATATGACGGGGATGCCACGAGCGGTAAACAACCAATTATGCGCATTAATAAAGCCATTGTCCGTCGCATTGATACGCGCCATATCATGGTTGTCGTAAAATGTGGTTAGATCGTAAGGGTTATTGTAAGGGCCGTGCGTTAGAAACAGTACTTCTTCTAATGTAGAAAAATCACTTTCCAATGGCTTTTCAAATACTTCAACCATGGCCTTTTGCATGGGGAAATCAAGCACACTGACACCACCGTTTTTAGGTAACGTATGTTGGGCAATGAAGTTAGCATCGTACTGGAAGCTTTCGCCAAACATAAAAAAGTCAGGGTGTTGCGCTCTTATGCGGTCGGACATTTCTCTCCAAAAACTGTGGGGAACATGGCGTATGGTATCTATACGGAAACCATCCGCTCCTTGAGATATCCAATAAAGATAGCTATTTATCAGGTAATCCCGGACTTCTGGATTTTCATCATCCAGATTAGACAGCTTGACCAAGTCGGGATAATTGTGGAAAAAACGGTGCAGCGGGTTGTTTTCTGGGTCAAGATCCTCTGGGGCTAAATTTTGATGGTCAGCAACGAGTTTGCCTTTTGCATCGTAAATTTCGCCGTAACCAGGTAAGTCGGTTTCCATTGTAAAACTAGGACTTCCGTGGTTCGCTACAATATCAAACACTGATTTTAAGCCGTGATTTCGCATTTGGTCGGTGTAAGCTTTCACCGTAAGATCTTGGCTAACAATATGTTCGTCGGCTTTATAGAAATTCGTTGCCCAATACCCATGGTAACCTGTTTTACCACCATCCTTAAACGCCCCGCCATAGGTAATGGGCTCGTCACCATTAAATGCATAGTCAGGGTTATCATGAACCGGCGTCATCCATACTGCGGTAAAGCCCATATCAGCAATGTATTCGGCGTTGTTTAGGATGCCTTTTAAGTCACCCCCCATGTAACCTACGTAGGCTTTTTCGCCATTCGGGCCGACTAATGGGCGTTGCCAAGTAGAATACTCTCCGCCTTGATTTTCATAGTTATTAGACGGGTCGCCATCCACAAACCTGTCTGTCATGACAAAATACACCGCTTCACTGGCAAAAGGGGTTTGCGTACCGTATACCTCAATGGCAGCAGTACTCACTTGTGCATTCGAAGACGCATTCTGGTTAGATACGGCACATCCAGTATTAATCAACGCGGAGACGGCAAGTGCAATTAGTGTCATTTTTTTATTCATTATTTTGTTTCCTTTACTTCCCTTGTTCAAGCGGGTGTTCATTTGAGTTAGGGGTGTTTTGCGCGTCTGTAGCATGCTGGGTAGTGACTTCATCGACAAAGAAAACGGCAATAGCACCTAACACCATAGAACCCCCCGCCAGCACAATGATGTATTTAGCATCGTTGTCAAAAATGTGATTTAAAATCCAACCTGCGGTTAATCCTGAAACAATTTGAGGCGCTGCCACGGTGAAATTGAAAATTCCCATATAAACACCGGTTTTTTCTGCGGGTAATGAACCGGCTAACATTGCATACGGCATGGCAAGAATGGCCGCCCATGCGATACCAATGCCAATCATTGGAATAAGCAACTTCACTGCCCCCATAGGTACGGTCACCTCGGTGATCCACAAATTCACATTGACCAAGGTTAAATCCTGAAACAGTAAGAAACTCATATAGCTCACACCACCAATAGCTAGGGCACCTGCATATACCACCTTCCTTCCTAACGAGTCCGCTAAGCGCGCTAGGAAAACGGAAAAAATGGCGGCAAATACAGAATAAGCAGCGAATAATATACCAACCCAATCGCCGGCCTCCCCTCTAGCTTGGGTAATAGCAAGGGGGACTGCGGGTACTGACGCAATATACGCGGGGTCAAACCATTGTTTGTCCACGTTCCAGATATGTTGCGTAATAGCGGGCGTGGTGTACACCCACATAATAAAGAGCGCGAACCACGAAAAAAACTGCACAATGGCCAATTGACGCATGGTTTTAGGCATATGGATCACTAATGAGAAAAACCCTTTCATCCGTGTCACAAAAGGGGCTTTTTTCTCTACCGCTGCTGCGTTTGCATGAATACCTTTATAGCGGTTGTAGTCTTCAGGGCTGTATTCCTTCGTGCGCAACACCGTCCAAATAACACTGCCCAGTAATACCGTCGCACCAATGTAAAATGCCCATATCACAGACGGCGCGACTTCACCCATTTGTGCGGTATTTTCAAGCCCTACTACGTTCGTCAGAACAAAAGGAAGAATGGAACCAATAACCGCGCCTATATTAATAAGCAGCGATTGAATGGAATACCCTACATTCCGTTGAGATGGCGGCACCATATCCGACACAAGAGATCTAAATGGCTGGAAGCAAACATTAAAAGAAGCATCCATAAGGGCGACCATGAGGGCGCCCATCAGCATGGGAGCAATAAACACCACGAATAATGGCGCATTGGGCAATAACACCATACCGACTACTGCGGCAATGGCCCCACCGAGAATAAAAGGACGTCGTCTACCTAATTTATTCCATGTTCTATCGGAGGCTGAACCCACAATGGGCTGTACAATAAGCCCCATGATGGGTGCCACTAACCAAAATAGGGACAAGGAGTGAAGGTCTGCGCCCAAATCCGTGAGGATTCGGCTCACATTTGCATTTTGGAGGGCAAATCCAAATTGAACACCAAGAAAGCCAAAACTGACATTCCATATTTGCCAAAAACTCAGGCGGGGTTGGTTTGCTTGCATACTTTGCTCTATTTATTGTTTTAGTTTAATGGATACCGTTATCGCACAATGAAAACATTTGCTGACATCGCCGGAAGGCTAATGGTATCTGTTGGCTTGAACGTTTTACCGTCACTTATTCTTGTAATCGAATCGTTCGACTCAAGCATCTCTGCGTAGTCCGATAAAGGTAAATCTATCGATTTCTTGTTAAGAATTACCATGATGCTTTCAACATTGTATCCGTTATCTGATTGAGCACTGCGCTTAACCCCCTTCTCAGCCTCTCGGAAATAGGTGTAAACACCGTCAACGGGCGCATAGTGCTTTAACTTGCCACGAAATAGTTGCGGGTGTGTTTGGCGCAGCTGCAATAAGGCTTTAATGCGCTGCTGAGCCCAACGTTCATCGTTATTAAGCCCCTTACCCGTAAAGGCGTTTTTATCACTATCTGAAGGCCACCCGCCGGGGAAATCAGAGCGTATAATACCGTGATCGTCACTGCCTTCGTTACCCATTAGAATTTCCGTTCCGTAAAATACCTGTGGGATCCCTCGGGTTGTAAGCAATAAAGTCATCGCCATATTCCACTTGGCTTTATCGTGTCCAAGTTGCGTAAAGATTCTGCTCATATCGTGGTTATCGGGAAAGACAACCAGATTGTTCGGGTCGCCATATAAAAAGTCGGTAGCCAGGGTTTCATAAACCGTAATAAAACCAGAGTTCCAACTTTCATCGCTGTTTAACGCTTTAACAACGGCAGCTTGCAATGGAAAATCCATCACGGATGGTAGCGCGCTATCATAGTCATCGTGGCGCTGACTACCCGCTTGCCAATAGGCCGTGATTGCAGGGTTTACAGACCATTCTTCACCCACGATATTAAAATTAGGGTATTCGTCCATTAAGCGATTTGTCCATTCACTTAAAAACGCTTTATCAGGGTAAGAGTATGTATCTACGCGAATACCACTTAAATCTGCAGTCTCTACCCACCAAATAGCATTTTGGACTAAATAATTCGCCAAGTGTGGATTGCGTTGATTTAAATCTGGCATGGTAGGCACAAACCACCCATCGCTAAACCCTTTGATATCGCTTTCTATTGCATGAGGGTCGTGCAGAGATTCTCTTTTATGGGTGGTGCCGACGAACCTTCCTTCATTATTGATCCAATCCTTTGATGGCGTATCTTCCATCCACTTATGATTACTACCGATGTGATTGAGCACCATATCCATGATAACGCCAACCCCTTCGGATTTTGCTTTTTCACTGAAATCTATAAAGGCGTCATTAGACCCAAAGCGCGGGTCAATGCGATAGTAATCTGTGGTTGAATAGCCATGGTAGCTGTACTTGTCCATCGCATTTTCAAGCATAGGCATGGTCCAAATCTGCGTGAAGCCCATGCTTTTAACGTAATCTAAGTTGTCCACGATACCTTGGATATCGCCGCCATGACGGCCACCTTTAAATTGGCGGTCTACCTTATCTTGATAACCGTCAACGTTATCATTTGCGGTATTACCATTTGCAAAGCGGTCAGGTGCAATAAGGTAGATAGCGTCTTCTGGTCCAAAGCCTTTTCTTGACGCAGAGCCTTCTTTGCGTTTTTCAAGAGAGTAATGCACCGTACGTTGGCTTTCATCATTGTCGGTTAATGTAAGTACGAGGTCTTGCGCCTGGGCGCCTGAAGTATCAAGTGTTACGAAAAGATAGTTTTCACTATCAAGTGCCTTAACTCGGCTAACTTTTACATTTCCCGTAGCAAGAGAGACGGCGTCATCAGCTACGTCTTCACCGTAAATCATCAACTCTACTTCAGGATTTTGCATACCTGCCCACCAATTAGGTGGGTATACTTCAATTTCACCCTGCTGCAATGCATAAACGGGAACCGCGGCTAGTGAAATAGACGAAGTGAGAATTAACGGTAACGCGCGATAGCGGTTTAAATAAATAGAATGGCTTCCGCTGTTAAAATTAAACACATGAACACCAATGTTAAAAATACGTTAAGTGCAAGATTATATCGAGATACTACCTTGTCCACGTAACCAGACCAACGCTATGCATACGTATTCACCGAAGTCCTTTTAAGAACACCTGGTCAAAATACCATGTAAAAAACAATAGCCTTCCACGTTGAACGCTTGCGCTGACTTGGTGGGAATCACCGTGCTTGCTTAAAAAGCAAACACCTTGGTTTCCAATGCGTTTAACGATGTGATGGCGCGGTAATTCACCTCGTTCTGCTCAAGCGTTAAACCGTCATGAGAAAGTAAAGGTTTAAGCTCAAGCTTGCTGTCCGAGGCCTGCATCGCAGTGGCCGGTACCGCGAGTGAAATGGGGCCCGTAGGCGCTTCGCTAAAGTTGGCGAGAACAATAATCCCCTGTCCGTTTTTCTCGCGTAGAAATGCAAACTGCTGCTCAGAATACGCAGATCCTTCAACGTTTAGGTTCGGGGCATGTAGACTTTGATAACGCCCAGTGATTGCGCTATTAGTTGCAGCGATGTTCATGATATCTTTATAAAAGCGATGCAACGCTTTTTCTTTGTCTGTTGACTGCCCTGCATCAAATTTGCCGTTGTTCATAAAACGTTGATGCGCCGGTACGCCTGCATAGTCAAAAATAGTGGTGCGTGTTGGGTCGCCAAACCCAGCCTCTTCGCTACCGTCTTCCCCAACATCTTGTCCAAAATATACCACGGTAGAACCACGACTAATTAGTTCACTTATGGCCAATGGAGGATCTGCTCTGGCAGCGCCGCCTGCAAAATCTTGGATCGCTATTCGTTGTCCATCATCTCTTTCATAAGATTGCAGCATTTTCTGTGCACTAGCCCGGATCTCTTCATGGAACGCGACCACAGTACCCAACCCACCATTTGCTCACATAAGTCGTTTCAAATCATGGTAAACAACTAATTCATGGT
>ERZ724575.59-NODE-59-length-15886-cov-2.826195_pt1 | contig 15886 bp, 12 predicted proteins | sample MGYA00375869_ERZ724575 | MGnify/ENA primary metagenome ERZ724575 (study PRJEB28725, sample SAMN03264848) | marine sediment metagenome | biome: marine pelagic biome; feature: marine oligotrophic desert; material: marine snow | place: Pacific Ocean:North Pacific... | reverse complement strand
TACGTGTATTAATATTGACGAAAATTAAAGGAGAGCGTCATTTCTACGCAGCACTTGCCCCAAGTTACTGCAGGTCCAAAAGTAAGAAAGGTGACATCTACAGAATGTCATATTTGGGTAGTAACCAGTAACGCCGATTCACCTACGCTAAATCTTTCTGCAAATGAAGTCGTCGTCAGCGGCAATTGTCAACGCGAAACCATACGCGTAGGTAAGTACGCATTTATACACTTGCTCTCTTTCACTTCGTCAGAGCCCTTCGAAGATACTGCGCGGATAGGTTACTCGCTATCTTTTAGCGACGATGCTCAGCAGGCTTCATGGGAAAATGAACAACGCGGGCTTCTTTACGATGGGCAGTCTTCCTTATGTTTCCACTACACCGAGACTCCCGAGACCATATTGCACGGCTCATGCCGTAAGCCTCACTTTCACAGTGATGATGCCCTAGCACAAGTAGATGTACTCCATAAAAATGCGTTCAAAAAGGAAAATGATTTTCCCGATCTCCTGTTGATGACGGGCGATCAGATTTACGCTGATGATGTCGCAGGTCCTATGCTTAAAGCCATACACAGCGTGATTGACTGTTTAGGTCTTTATCATGAAGCACTGGAAGGGGCAGTAGTAACCAACACTAATGAACTTGCCACACATGAACATGGGTATTACGAACGAGAGCAGCTTCTGCCACAAATTGCGACCAATACGGTACTGTCTTCAATATTCTTTGGTGCTAAGAAAAAACCGGTATTCACATCAGTAAACGCGCAAAACCATTTGATTGGCAGTGCGGAGATCATCGCTATGTATTTACTGGTGTGGTCCGACACGCTTTGGGCTGATATCAATATAGATAAAGATGGGATCCCCCCAAAATACCACGCTATTTTCGACAAAGAACACGAGGCGCTTAACGGCTTTGTAAAACAGCTACCGCAGGTACGTAGGGCCCTGGCACACATTCCTACCTATATGATTTTTGACGATCACGATGTTACCGACGACTGGAACTTAACCCGGGGCTGGGAACAAGAAGTCTATGGAAACCCTCTATCAAAACGCATGATCGGCAATGCGCTTATCGGCTACTTGCTTTGCCAAGGCTGGGGAAATGCTCCAAAAAAAGTAGCGCCATTAATTGCTAAAGTACAAGAATCAATGGGAGAAAGCGGTTTAAACTCGCACGATGAAATTATTGATGATCTTTTGGACTTTGATCAGTGGCATTACCGTTTAGATACCACACCACCTATTGAGGTTTTAGACACCCGCACGCAGCGTTGGCGCAGTGAATCTAATATGAATAAGCCCTCGGGGCTAATGGACTGGGAAGCACTGTGTGATTTTCAGCATTCTATAATTGGCAAAGAATCTGTCATCGTCGTCTCTGCTGCTCCCATTTATGGTGTAAAGGTTATCGAAGCCATTCAAAAGGTGTTTACGTTTTTTGGCAAGGCGCTTACTGTTGATGCCGAGAACTGGATGGCCCACAAATGCACCGCGAACGTTATATTAAACATATTCAGGCATTACATAACGCCCCCCGATTTCATCATTCTATCTGGCGATGTGCACTATTCCTTTGTATACGATGTACGCCTGCGCTTTAGGCGCAACAGCCCTCACATCACCCAGTTCACCTGCAGTGGATTAAAAAACGCCTTTCCGGATGGATTGATCAAATGGCTAGATAGATTAAACCGCGTGCTTTATCGCTCCAAATCGCCCCTCAACCTTTTCACAAGACGCCGAAATATGTCGGTAAAAGCGAGAGAACCAAGTTTAGGCTATGGCGAATTATTCAACGGTTGCGCCATTGGTGTATTAAAAATTTCACAGAAAAACACCGATGTTCAGTGCAAAGCTTTGTTGAGCAACGGTAAAGAGGTAGAATTCCCAGCTTCTAAAGACGATTAGTTCAAAAGCGGTATCTAATGAGTGATAGCGCACTGTCCATCGGATTATTTTACGGCTCAACAACTTGCTATACCGAAATGGCAGCAGAAAAAATCCAAGCGCAGCTCAATAGCCTTTTCGACGAAGATATTGTTGACCTTCACAACATTAAAGACGTTAACCTAACGCGCACGGCCGAATACGACATTATCATTTTTGGTATTTCAACGTGGGACTTTGGCGAGCTGCAGGAAGATTGGGAGTCTCATTGGGAAGAAGTGCACGGTTTGAATTTATCAGGGAAAACCATCGCCTTATTCGGACTTGGCGATCAACTTGGTTACGGTGAATGGTTTCAAGATGCACTGGGCATGCTTCACGATGCAATATTGCCATCAGGCTGTAAGATCGTGGGTTATTGGCCAAACGAAGGATACGAGTTTACCGCCTCAAAAGCGTTAACTGAAGACAAAACTCAGTTTGTTGGCCTGTCTCTAGACGATGAAAACCAATACGACAAAACAGACGCACGCATCGAAGCATGGTGCGAACAGTTATTGGTCTCGATGGCTTAATATCTATAAAATTCGGATCTCAGTGTTGCAAAGTAAAGGCCGTATCCATCAGCAGTTTTATCGTAACGGCCCAAGCCACAGGGACGGCGCTGATGTTTCATTTCAAGATATTCGCAAACTGTTTAATTTTGCTACGATCACTGTGGGTAGATGGGTAACCGCGGAAGAACAGCAGATCGCTGCCAACCTCTTTTTCGATGCACTTTACGATCTGGTCACGATCTTAAACATCAATGAACAGGTGTTATCGTTAAACGGATCTCTGTCACTGGCTTTTGGCAGTGGCGGTCAAAAACACAGCAGTGCCCATTACAACAGTGCGAAAAGACAGCTTGCGCTAGCAAAAAATGCAGGAGCCGGAGCGCTAGCCCACGAATGGTTTCACGCTTTCGATCATTATATTGCGCCGCGCATGTTCGACGGTATTGCCGCCGGCAGCTTTGCCACACAGGCCTGGCTCGACAATGCCCCGATGAATCCTCATCCGTTGAATCAAAAATTGAGCGATTGTTTCTCGCTATTGTTTCTAAATGATCAAAAAAGACCAAATGAGTACTTTGTGCGATCCGTAGAAGCTGATCGCGCGTTAAAAATGTATTATTATGCTATGCCTCAGGAGATGGCTGCCCGCGCATTTGAAGCCTGTATTCAAGATCACGAGATCAAGAATGCATTTTTGGTGCAGGGGACAAAAAAATCAACGGAAGCTAGACTTGGCATTTATCCTCATGGTAACTTGCGTACATCACTCAATCAGGCATTGATGTTGTATTTTTACCAATTAGGTGTCGCTATTTCACATAAACAAACCTAGTTTGTTGTTTTATTACTGTGAAACTGAGTATTTTTTCAACAACAAGTGTTAATGAGCACACTGTTTTTGTACAAAACCCTGTATATTTTTGTAACAAGCAGTATACTAAAGCGCTCGAACGTAACAGAAGAAAGAAGACGAGATGAAAAGAAAGAAGCATACCTCGGCTGAAGACGAGGCTCAGATTGATATGACCCCCATGTTGGACATCGTGTTCATCATGTTGATTTTCTTCATCGTAACGACCTCGTTCGTGAAAGAGAAAGGTTTGGACGTAAACCGTCCTGAAGATAATCAAGCGAAAAACGATAAGCCTTCAAAAGCGCTTTCTATCCGTATTGATGCTGATGGCACAATTATGATGGGCGGCCGCGAAGTTGATATTCGTCGTGTGGTTGCAAACACGCAAACATACCTAGCGGAAAACAACACGGATTCAGCTGCTATCCAGGCTCACGAAGACAGTGAGCACGGTACTGTGGTAGAAGTTATGAACCAAGTTAAAATTGCAGGTATTGATAAAGTATCTGTTTTGGTTAAAAAGAGCAGCTAAAACGCCTTTCTGACCACGCAAAATAAAGAAAGCCACCTTCGGGTGGCTTTTTTCGTATAAGACCTTATACCAAAGTATCTCTTGTGCTATCGCATGAATTTTGTTCAGATCGTACCATTCGGTGTGTCTGGAAAATCCATGTTGAAACTCGGTTCCAGACTCTGATGTCACTGGAGCCATTATGCACAAAAAAATACTCTACACTGCTGTACTTGCAGCGGTTATGTCAGCACCACAAGTGTCTGCCGCCAAAATTGAACTAAGTGAAGCGTTTGAATATAACGCATTCATCTTCGATAGCTTTACCGGCCAATCTTCCGATGTTGAAGGAAGACTAGCAGTCGGTGGCGAAATGAACGTATCCGATTTCAATGTCGGCTTACTGCTATCGCCAGATATGTCTGAGTCTGCTCTTGCCATAGGCGGTAACCTTCATTTCACGCGCGGTGATGTTCACGGTGGTTCAACTACCGTGTCAGGTATGGTGTTTGGATCTGAACTCACATTCGATAAAGCGGTTAACGCTCAGCAGACTGTAAATCTCATTAATTCTACGGTGAAGTCTGGCGGTATCTCATCGAAAGGTGATGTCAAACTAGGTAACTCAAATGTTGTATCAGGTGATGTGCACGCCAATACTGTGAAACTTGGTGGGCCTAATAGTGTTTACGACAGTGTGAGCAACCCTGCTTTATATGGCTCCCAAGTTGAAAACGGAAACGTATTTGCTGAGTCTAGCGTTGAACTTGATAGCAGCGAAGTTAACGGTACCGTAACGCTTAACGACGTTAACAATTACACCGCTATCAACGGTTCGACAGCAACATCTGTTGAACAGGGCAGCGTGAGTAAGGCTGACGTTAACAATATCGACTTTAATGCTATTGCTGCCGAAGTAACAGCGCAGTCTCAGGAGTTTGCGTCAATGTCGGTGAATGGCACAACAACATTGTCGTGCACTGACGCTAACGATTCAGATCAAGCGGTTGCTTGTACCGACGCTAGCAAGGATGTATTGCATACCATTACCTTCTCTGGCTCTGATGATATCAATATCTACAATATTGACGCTAGTTGGTTCAGCGCTGCTGATAAAGGCATTGTTTACGATTTCTCAACCACCAGCTACAACATCATCAATGTGTACGGTGAATCAGTTGAGTTATTTAACACTGGCTTCTTTAATACAGCCTTTACGCAGGAAAATGAATATTTCAGAGAAAATGGCCAGTACAGAGACAACGACAACAATGTAGGCCAGCGTCATGATGGCCTTTATACAAACAACATCTTGTTTAACTTTGTTGATGCTGATTTTCTTACACTACATAGTGTGGGTGTTAAAGGTAGTGTACTGGCGCCATATGCAGAGCTAAGTTTCTACAATGGTCATGTAGACGGTAATGTCATTGCTAATAGATTGGTCACTCCGTTGGTGCAACTGATTAATGACGACGGCGAAACCTACAATGCACCAACAGGCCAAGTAAATAACTATCAGTTCGGCGCTATCAACGTAAGTGAACCTGCATCAATCGCCCTTTTATTTGGCGCTGGATGTTTCATGCTAGCTAGACGTAGAAAAGCGAACTAACGCTTTAAAAAAGAGTAAATTTTCAGGCAAAAGCGGCTTTATAGTGCAAAGCCGCTTAATCTTGGCGAAGACAGCAACAGCTCATCGCTTGTTACACCAGCACCTCGTCCTTCTCGCCACCTTATCTGAATACCCGCTTCAAATGCTTGGTACTCAACCGCAAATGCTTTTCCTATATACCCAGCCACAATCCAGTTGTGATTGATTCGATACTGACCTTCAGCCATAAAATTTCCGCTTAAACCCGTATCTGAGCTTTCAGCAAGGGTCGCGTTCTCGTCTGCCGTTGGAAATGCACCTCCAATCGGAAAGCGCAGATCATCGTCTTGTTCAACACGTGAAAGCGCAAGTGAACTTCGAAGTTTAACTTGCCAGTTTAGCGCCTCAAGCGTTAACAGCTCTGAATAGCCCCCGATGCTGACAAACTGACTGGGGCTAAAGTAGCCACCATTACCGACCGTAAAACCGCTTAGATTTTTATCATAGTTTGTATAGCTCAAGAATGGCCCTACACGCCAATAATCAAGCATGGGAGATATCATGGTAGCAATATCGTAACTCACATCACCCCGTAGAGAGAACGCGCTATTATCGGCAACCTGCTCGCCTTCTAAGCGACTAACCTGAGCAGTACCTGCAACAGACCAGTTGTCGGCCACTGCATGCGCTACTAACCCTCTTATGCCACTTTCTATCACGTAGCCCCAAGGTTTCGCGTGATCGGCATCGAAGGTTCCGGTTTGGCTTAATAAGCTGTCTTCTTTTGCCTTTCTAAATAAGGTTGCAGCTACCGTTGTACTGGTAAGAAATTTGGTTGCAGATATCTGCCCCGTTACTTTAGCGCCAACGGGTTGATCGAACATGGCATATTCAAGGTTAGCGTAAAAATTGAAATCAGCTGCCTGATAATGCGCTTCGGCGCGAAGTCCCTTATCTTCAAAGCCGCTTATTCCCGAAAATGCCCCACTCAATTGGTTGTTACCAAACCAGTCGCCAACTTGAGGGCGACCGCTGTAGCATTGCCTATAGTCGAGTGCTACTTGCCACAGCCAGTTTTCATAACCGCTGCCAATACCCATATATTGCGACAGAACATCGAAATTACCGAGCCCCTCACTTCCGCTTCGACTGCGAGTATTAATACCGTAGACTGCACTTAGGCCATCTTTAGTTTGTGCTGTAACTCCCCGCGCATCGCGATTTTGATAGGCTAGCCAAAACTGTTTTCTGGGCCAGGCGTTACGTGTGGTGCGTTCTTGCAATATGCTTTTTACCGCTTTGTATCTCAGCGCCAATCGGTTCAGTGTGGCTTCGTCGTCTTGATTAATTGTAACCAATTCATTGGCAATTACCGCATCGGTTGGCGTCTTCGCGAGGACTCGCTCGAACGCTGCGGTGGCGGTTGTGGTGTCTTGTATCTCTTTAGCAGCCCACCCAATTAGTGCTTGCTCATCTACACTTAACGGTCTCAAACGGGCAAGTGCTCCTCCTGACTCAATACTTTGCTTGTAGCGCCGTGTATCGTAAAACTGAGCCTGTCGGCTAGCCAGACCATCAGCACAGCGTCGAATGAAAACCTCAGTATTGATACTACATGCTAGGTCGAACGCGCTTTGCTTGGCCGTGTCGCTGCTTTGCGCGCTAAGTGACAAATACCTGCCTTCGTAATCGTTCACCAAACTAAATAGCGCGTCGGCGAAGTCGTAATTTTTCAAGTCGTATTGTTGCCATGCCGCGCCCTGCAGCACTTCTTTCACGTAGCCGCTGTTATCAGATTTGAGAAATTGCTCCAGCGTTGTCGTATCGCGCAAAGACAATGCCTGCTGTAACTTAATACCAGTGACACTGTTAAGGCCTTGTTGAGCGGATTGTTTATCGATATCACGAACTGCCGATTGTTGGGCCTGAGAGAACTGCTGCGTTGCCATTTCTAACATGCCTTTATCAATGGCGGTCCACCCCATAAGCAAGTAAAAATCAGTACGCTTAACTTGATTGCTCAATGCAATAAGCGTTTCTACTTTTTGCTTCGACGTATTTGCTCTGGCTTTCGGCGTTAACTGAGCAAATTGTTCGAGCGGGAGGGCTTTAGAATCGGGCTTATCTGGCTGCTTTTTTAAGGCCTGAAGCGATTCTCCTGGCGCTGGAACTACAGGCTTGATAGTACCTTTTAAGCGGCCGTTTATTCTGTTTAGTTCGGTTTCGACTTCTTGTGGCACCTGCCACGTAGGGTAACGAGCTTTTAAGCGCGTAAACTCTTCATTGGCTTGCTGAATCTGTCGCTCATTAATATGGTACCAAAGCCCTGTTAAATCCGGCTGATCTTGTTGTGCAGGTAATATACCCAGATCTTTTTCTTTGTACGTTGTTTTAGCTTGTCCGTATGCCTGCACCGACACAAGTGACGTGGCCAAAGCGCCTAGTGCCAGATACAAAGACGTGCGAGTAAACCGAGTTTTCACGATGCGTTATCCAAAACTGCTAGCATAGAAAGCAGCGTTAAACTTGCCGAGTAATAATCCATGTTTCGATTGATCTCAGGCCACTCTGGCCTTTGCTTTTCTTCTGATTTCATCAAGCTGTTTACGGCCATCTGCACTGAACGCATTCCCTTAGACATTTCGTACTCAGCTGTTTCCTCGTTTAACAGGTTGATGGTAGCTGGCGTAGGCGTTATCGCCCACCATGCATAGTAGGGAGAAAGTAGCTTCTCAGTTAACCTAGCGTTTTGGCGAAAACGTGGGGACCATGCAAGCTGAAGCGGTATACGGATCGCATTAAAACCAAACTCAGGCGATATCACATTATCTAAACTTAACGCACCAATCTTACTGTTATCGGACTCAGCACTATTAGGGGTGAAACGCACCCAATCACTGGGCAATTGATAGGTAGAAAACTGCATATTAGACAGCAAGACCAAGCCCGATTCGAACAGCGTTTCCCAACGTGACGGAGTATCCGACAGCGAAGACAGGTCAGTTATGGCGGGAAAAACCCAATAGGACAGATTTAGCTGAAGGCTGCTATTTCCAGTTTGGTCAGATGCAAATCCGTATTCCCCAGGCAAGAGCACTACACTGTTATTATTCACCACCAGAAGTTTCTGCTCTACAGCACGTACAATATTCCTGGCGTCCTCCTCATACTTACCAACGCCCCACTTTTCACTTGCACGCAATAATGCCCACGCAATAAGAATCTCACCATCAGAGGCATTATTAGGGTCATCGATACAAGAAGATGAATTATCCACACAAGGTCGGTAGCGCCAGCTAAAGAGCCCGTCTTCGCGCATGAGCGTACGTTGGGTCCAGTGCCATAATGCATCAAAGGTGTCTTTATCGTTGGCGGCGACGGCAAAGAGCATACCGTAGCCTTGCCCTTCACTGTGAGACACATCATCATTTCCTGTGTCTACCACGCGCCCGCCGTCAACAAACAATGCCTTATACGCTATGTACTGAGACTTGAATTCGCTATCTTCCTTGGTAGAGCACGACGCCAACAGGAACAAAAAACCTATCACTAGCGTCGCTTTTGTTGCGTAATGCAGCTTTACCATGAGTCTTGCACTTGTTTATTTCTGCGTTTAAGCAACAGGTAAATAAGTAGGCTTACCACAAATACAACCAATATAAAGCCTATTAACCAATACCACGGGTTGTTAGACAGCCATAGTCGTAAATGCAGCCAGCTGTCGTCGGCTTCACCCACTTCATATTTATCGCTTACCTGCATGATGAGTGATGGCGAAAGACCATCTTTCCATGCGAAGAAATCTCCTGCCAACTGCCCCCACATCGACAAACTAACCAGATCCTCGACTCTAGCTTGAAGAAGTTCCGGCGTCTGCGCTGCAACAATGAACAAGGTATCGGTTTGTGATGAAACAGGGTGTGCCTGTGCAGTAAGTACTGCTTGCTCACCTAAGTCACTTTCTTGAACGGTATGACCGTCTATGCGCATTTCTTTGAAAGACTGATCGTCAGTCAGGTTTCTTACGCGATTGTACAGATTGTTCTGTAACCGATAAGACCAGCGTTTCGTTGCCTCAATGGCCGTACTGAATTCAGACTGCTCAATATTCGTTAAGCTTTCAGGGGTACCTAGAACAATCACAGAACCTTCGGTTGTAATGTCGTTTCCAGTTGCTATTTTCACGTTCAATAAAGGCACTTGGGCTACTTGCGCTAATTTCGCTGAAAGAGTTAACGCTGTATCTAAATAGTCATCTGACGGAATAGCAATGGTTGACGATGGTGCTGACTTAAAGCGCGCAAACGGGTAAGCCGTTTCTGAAAGCAAGACGAGATTAGGTTGAACTGCCACGTTTCCTGCATCAGGTAGCTTTATTGCCGAAGAATCATCAAGCTGGAACACGAGGTGGGAACCAGGAATATCATCACAAGGCACACCTGCTAACGGCGCTCTCATGGTTACCGCAAAGTCTAAATTATTCGTCCCGCCTTTGAAGAACCGTGCAGGTATTCTTAGCTGATAGTCTCGGTAGGATTGTCCGTTAATATTATTAAGAGACAAACCGTGTACAAGTTCGTCATTCACGCTTACATTCATAACCGAACCTGGCCCAAAACCTGCGCCATATCCAAAGTCTAAGAGCAAGCTCACGCTCGCGTTTTCAGGTACATAAAAATCTGCAGGCAATCTGAATGACACCCGTTTGGTGAAGTTCCCCTCATCCCTAAACTGAGTGGTCGCCACACCAAAGTCTTGGAATGTGTAGTGATTGTCAGGGTTCAGAATGCGATGACGCTGCAGCGTTTCCGCCTGCATTTGTGACTGTGAAAGTACGGTAACTTGTGAAATAGGGTTAATTGCATCGTCCATTACCGCCAAGGCTTTCGCTGCCTCAAGTACTTCATCTTGCGTAGTACCGCTGACAATAAGGCGGTAGCTAGCCGGTACAATCACGTTGCTGTCCTTAACGAACGCTGGTGTGCGCTGTGCTTTTAGAAACGCGCCATCAATGTCGTTAATCACTTCGTCAGATAACACAGGTGATAATGCGTCGACTGTACCAACTAGAATATGAACAGGCTGCTTTTGCTTGGCTTTGAGATACCATGCAGCACGCTCGTAGCGAGCAACATTTTGGTCGTTCCAAAAACTATTTTCTGTGTCTTCTAGCTGGGGCAAAACGTAACCATCATCAAAGCTGTCATGCTCGATAATAAGCGGCTGATATTGATTCCTAAGAGACAGGGCTTGAGCAACAATGGGAAGTGTCTGATATTTAATTTGATCATCAGCTTCTCGCGCCGTGTAAAGCTGAACGTTTCGCAGTCCGCCAATTCCTGGATTAAAGAATCCGCTCAGCTCATCTAACGTGAAGCGCTTTTCATTCATCGACGTCGCAATTTTTAGCGTTGAGTTGTATGCATTAATTTCGCTCCACAATTCAGGCGCACTGCCGTCAACACATTGCTCGGCATAGTGCTGACTTACCGCTAGTGTCAGAGAGTTAAACCCGGCTCGCCACAATGAAGTAGGGATCGCAATTTCAGATACAAGAGAAGGTCTGTCTGGGTCGAACGCAATCTGTCCAATGGTCGCATTATTGAATCTCACATACAGCTGAGAACGTTTTTTGATTAACGCCTGCGAGCTGACCACTTCTAATGTAAGTAGCGCGCTGTCCACATCAGTTACTGAACTAAGGGGAATTGGAATATCGATGGAGGCAGATTTTCCCTGCAAGCGCACGGTACTTTCACCGCCAAAAAAGTCGGTTAATCGATACGTGTCAGTTTGCGCCGCTAGGGTAAAAGGCATGCACAAACATACGATGAACATAAGGTATTTTTTTATCATTGATTTTCCTTTGCCGGTTTAGCAAGCAAACCTAATTTCCCGGCGAATTTCCCCATTAATACAAGCATATGCAATAAAACAGGCTTTAACCCAACTTTCAACACATGTTTTGCGCCGAACCAATATGAGATAGCCCTTGTTCTTCTTCGTTGAAACGACATCCAGCGCAGACTATCACACAGTGAATAGGCGACGACTTCGTTTTCTTGTTCTTCGGTTTGAGGCATAAAGCGTACTCGAAGAATTTTTGACCTATTGTCGTAATGCAGAACGCTAATTGGCAAATGAACGTTCTTATTCAGTGCGTGACTCCACGATGTGAGCGTGGCATTTTCAGGTACTAACGCTCCCTCACCTTTCAAGCGTAACCGAGCTCCACCTAGCGAAAGATCGACCAAATCTCCAACCCATGCTTCATCGCTTGTAGTCTTAATAACGACACTGTTGGTAGCTGGCAGGCGTGCCTGACTACGCACCTGTTTCCGCTCTAATAACACACTAAGAACAGACAACAATAGAATCAAATTAAATACATTCCACAACATGACCACCACAGTAAGTTCGCGTGTAAGAGGCTCTGTTATGAACTTATAGACGCCGCTCCCTAATGCGAATGTGATTACTAATATTAGCCAGTAAAACACGCTCGATAGTGGCGATACAAAGGTTCTGTCAAGGCTCTCTCCTTTTGGCGTTACAACAAATGAAGGTGCCCGCGGCTTTAAGAAAACCTTGATTAATGCGTTTAGCGTAAATGCGCACTGTAGTATTTCATATAATTCTGACACTAAGGGCCATCGGGTTCGCCCAAAGAGCATGGTGGATATCATGTAAGTGGCAATAACGTGAGGCAGGGTGAAGGCAAAAATTTCCAGCATCGATGCATGGTAAACCTGAAGCCCAAAGACCAAATACGCCAGTGGCATAAGCAAAAAGATGATGCGAGCAAACGGGAACAGCCAAAACATGATTGAACTCATGTAGCCCACTCGCTGATACCATTTTAGTCCTTGCGCTTTAAAAGGCTTTTTAAGTAGTAAAATCTGCGTCATGCCTTGTGCCCAGCGCATACGCTGCTGAATAAACGCATCAAAAGTTTCTGGCGCAAGGCCGCTTACCATAGGTCTGTCCACATATACAGACTCGTAGCCCATTTTGTGAAGATCTAACGCGGTTTCTGCATCTTCAGTGATAGAGTCGCCAGAAATGTCCCCCACCAAATCGAGGTGCTTTCTTCTCATCAATGCGGCTGATCCACAGAAGAAGGAACTCCCCCAGTAGTCTAAGCCTTTCTGTATAGTGCCGTAGAACATATCGTTTTCTGAAGGCATGCGAGTAAATGCAGAGAAATAGTTACGCTCAACAGGATCTGGGTTAGCCATAAAATGAGGGGTTTGAACGAGAAAGACCTTCTCGTTTTTAAGCATCCACGGCACGGTTCTATCAAGAAAATCCGAAGTAGGAACATGATCAGCATCCAAGATAACAATCAAATCACCCGTGGTATTTTGTATTGCACTGTTCACATTACCCGCCTTAGCAAACTCGTTTTTTGCTCGAGTGTGGTAGGTAATATCTAAACGTTTGCACAGTGCTTGCAAATCTTGTCGCCGCTGTTTTGCAGTGGCCGCTGACACAGGGTTTTCAGCGTTAATTTTCTGGTCGGTTCCGCCATCGTCAAGCAAATGAATACGAAGCTTTTCTTTAGGGTAATCGAGCATTTTTGCTGCGCGGATAGTAACTTCTAATATCCCTTCATCTTCGTTATAACTCGGAATCATAACATCTACGCTGGGCAGAGTTGATTTATCTACCCCTTCCAGGGACAAAAACGGTCGACTGAGCGGAAACGCGTTAACGATCGCCCCTAACACTGAAGTGATCCCCGCATAAATTTCAGCGCCAAATAATAGCCAGACGGCAATCATTGAAAGAAAATCTGAGTAGGTTAGCGTATAAATACCACGCCACAGCAAATACCTGACGCTAAGCGCAATGGCTAGCACCAGAGCTAAAATGCGGAATAAATGCTGGTATTTTTGCGTGTGCCGCGCTTCTTTGCTGCACAAGGATATTGCGATGAGGATAACGATTGAAGAGAGAAGCTGGCCCAATGCATCCATGGGTGCCAGCAGTAGCACCCCGAGAATAAAGGATGCTACTAACAGAACAATAATGAACTGAGAGGTGTAGTGTTGTCTACGAGTTTGCGAATAGTCCAAGTTTGCGATCCAATACGTGTATTTGCGTTACACTTGCATAGTTCGCCCTGTTAATTAACGTAATTTTACCGTCCGACATTTCAATCTCGTGATTACTTTTATAAAACAAACGAGAAATGTCATCTCTTTGCTTTTTATTGCTTTTAGACGCTAACAACCACGCCGGATACGTTGCCATTCCAAATGCAGCTACAACAATAAGGCCATAGAACAATACTGGCGACATTGTTGGCGCTATGTACAGGGAAAATAAAAACATAGCCATACTTGCAACGGTAAATATACCAGTAATTTTGCGAAAACGTATAACTTTCATAAGTTTATTTTCTGCATCAAGCAGCATCGAAAGACGCTTCTTCCACAGCTGCTCTGTCTCTAAACTCGTGCGTTCTTCAACCAGTTGAGGTTTTTTAAAAGCAGGGTTGGTATTTTTAAACTGTTGAGCAAGCTCAAACACGTTTACCGCAGCGCCTTCATTAATAGCGCTCTGAAACGATTGTTCAAGCGTAGGTGATTGGTCAAATTGTTGTGAGTTATCTACTAATTTCACTGCGCACACTCCCCTCATTACTACACACTGAGTCTACTTCCGTACATTCAGAGGAAAAATTGCTGAAACCATACTTACTGATTAATAATGATACGCTTACATACGCAAATTGATATTGAACTTTAGCTCATTGAACTTTGGTATAAGTCATGTAGGGCAAGGCCTACAAGGGTGTGCAGACTATATGAAAAGCCATATAGCAGGTAGCGTAAGTCGCAGAAAAGCAGCCCAACTAAACGGGATTAAAGTGGGCAAATTAGACTAATTGATAAGGTGAGTTTTATTGCTAAAGCGTTAGGGCTTGCGCAGCTTACTTAAAATACTGATCAAGTTACTTACATTGAATACCGTTCCAAAAATACTGCCCACGGAAATGGCATATAACAGCCCCAAAGTTTCAGCAACAAGAAAAACCTTTCTAATAGTGTGCGTATTGCGGATAACCAAAGATCCCACTGTAAAAATAAGTGAAGACGCATAGGCAATGAAGATTATCCAGCTGTGCTCTAGCACAAACCACTCATAAGCGAGGAAGCCTAGATTCACCGCAACAAAGAAAAATAAAATGGCATTGCTTCTATGTTTAATGGCAATAAAGTTACGAACGCTGGCAAGCAGTGTGCCACTGCCTGCGGCCATGGCATCGAGCATAAAAAAATGCACGCTAAGTGCACTTAAGGCAAACGCAGAAATAAGCAAAGACTTGTCTACGTTAGTTTGGCGATACCCAATAAAATTTAAAACAACGGCTATTGCGCCAAAGCCTTCTGCAACTATGTTCATTAATATAAGCTCATTAAAATTTAAGGTAGAAAGGCTGACAAAGGGCTTTGTATTCACTGGTATATTCGCCCTTTTTATCCCTAATTATCAGCTCATTTTTGATTGCATTTTTCGCTGTTAAGCTCGGCCATTCCCGATGTGCAGTAACGTTTTTAAGATTATCACTTGCGCCCTTCATTACTTTTTTAAAGTGGAACGCGCAAAGATAAGGCGATTTGCTAGATGTATGCTTTACATAAAGAATATCTGCCAGCGATAGGCCATAACCTTCAGCCGTTTCGATAACCGAGGCTTCCATCGACGCTGGGTACACACAGTACATTTGCCCTTGTTCTATTAACAACTTGCTGCTTGCACTAAAAAGTTCATCTGGGCCCAATGCAGACGTTTGCCTTGCCACCGAGCGAGATTGGCTTTGCTTGCTGTACGCATTTGAAAGTGTAGCTGGCGTGTCAAAGTAAGGTGGATTAGAAATCACTAGGTCATACAAGTGGGGGGAGGTGTAGCCAGTTACATCACAGCAGTAAATAAACAGCTGTTTGGCCCATTTTGCATTTTTAAAGTTGGTAGCGGCCTGCGCTGCGGCTTGCTCATCTATTTCTATCGCGTCAATTCTGGCTGCGCCATTATCGAACGAGCTGATGTCAATTGAACTGCTTTGAACGCTCTGCTCTTCACCGTTCGGATTGCAAAAGTGCGCTGCTTTTTGGGCCATCATCAACGCTAAAATGCCACTTCCGGTGCCGATATCCAAGATACATGGAGCATGGCTGAGGTTTGCACGAAACTGTGCCCAACTTCCTAAAATCAGACTGTCGGTGTTCACTTTCATCGCGCATTTGTCCTGTGCTACGGTGAATTGTTTACAGCGGAACATAAGGAAGTCGTATTACCTAGTGCATTAAAAGGCGCGCATTCTATATCAAGTCGGATTGCGCTTCACGTTAAGGTTGTGACATTTACTGTGAGCGCTTATTTCCAGCGCTGTAGCGACATCATATTTCTAGCCACATCAACAGCATGTACCGGTCGATATTTTTTTAACGGCCCTTTCATTATGC
>ERZ724575.49-NODE-49-length-17176-cov-3.591824_pt1 | contig 17176 bp, 10 predicted proteins | sample MGYA00375869_ERZ724575 | MGnify/ENA primary metagenome ERZ724575 (study PRJEB28725, sample SAMN03264848) | marine sediment metagenome | biome: marine pelagic biome; feature: marine oligotrophic desert; material: marine snow | place: Pacific Ocean:North Pacific... | reverse complement strand
GCGCTATATCGCGGACTTCGTCATGGATAGCGACCAAATCACTTACTGCACCACGGCCCTGCATAATTGTTTTCAACGTATCGTAGAAACCTACTTTATCGTACAAATAATCCATTTTACCTTGCTGGATATAAGCACGGTATTTATCTGGTTGGTAAACTTCAGCCAACAGGAAGGCATCTGGCGCCTTTTGTTTTATGCTGCTGTTTAAAAATGACCAAAATTCAACGGGTACCATTTCGGCCATATCATAGCGAAAGCCGTCTACCCCTTTATCGAGCCAATAATGCGCTATATTTCTAAACTTGTACCAGGAATCCGGTACGTCTTTTCCTTCCCAGAACGCCGCATGTTCCGCAAAAGACTTTTCGCTAAAACCTTCAGGTAAGGTTGGGAAATCATATGTACCGTCGGGCCTTACGCCATAATTGACCTTAACGGTTTCATACCAGTCATTAATATCGGGCTGAGCAGCACGTGCCCCATTACCTGTCCACTTAGCTGGAAACTCATCGAACTTGCCATCGGATAAGGGATGACTGTCACCGCCAAGGGGCTTATAGTCACCACCATCAGGAACTTCAAACGCTTCGCCAACCACATAATAAAAGTTGTTGTCGCGGGCATATTCAACAGAGGTATCATCATGGGCACCAAAGTCGCTGACTCCCTCTGGGGCTGACAGCGATTCATAGTCGCGGGCCACGTGATTAGGCACAATATCAATGATAACCTTCATTCCCGCCTCATGGGTTCTGGCAACGAGAGCTTCAAACTCCTCTAAACGCTTGGCGGGATCATCGGCAAGGTCGGGGTTAACATTGTAGTAATCTTTAACCGCATAAGGCGAACCTGCGCGGCCTTTAACCACGTCAGGATCATCACCGCGTATTCCGTATTCTGTATAGTCGCTAATTAAAGCGTGATGGGGAACACCGGTAAACCAAATGTGGCTAGTGCCCAATGATTTGATAGATTTAAGTGCCTGAGGTGTAAAGTCACTAAACTTACCCACGCCATTTTCGTCAATGGTTCCCCAAGGTTTATTGGTGCTATTCGTGTTGCCGAATAGGCGAGTAAACACTTGATAAACCACGGGCTTAGCTTGCACTGTAGGCACACTTGCTAAACGGCTTTCCAGGCTAGCCTCCTTCAACACGTCATCGTGTTGCATCGTTGAAGATAGATAATTGTCTGATAAATCCGCTTCATTAGCGACTTCTCCCCCACCACAAGAAGACAAAAATACAGAGGTGACAGCAACGAGAATGTGGCGGCGAAAACGTGAAAATGTCGGTGTGTACATAGAAATTAACGTGCATGGGTAAAAATTTAATACAGCATACGCGTTAATTACATGTTAACAAACATGCATACGTATTCACCCAAAATTTGTTATTCATGTTGCCGCTAGCGCCTCCACCAACGGCTAAATTTTGGATTGATTGTTGTTATCTCTACTTTTACGAATTAAGCCATCACCGTGTTCGTAGTTAGACTTAGCTAACCTATCATAGAGAAGTACATTTGCGGTGGCTGCTAAGTTCATACAAGAAAACGTCGGAATATAAACAACATGGTCGCACCATGAGAGCACGCGACTATCTAAACTTCCATCTTCTGGGCCCAATATATAAAACGCATTGTCAGGGTGTGTGAATGAAGGCAAAGGCGTGGCGCCTTCTACCAACTCTACCGCCACTACTTTAGCGCCCTTAGGTACCACATCTTTGAGGTTTTCGACCCCAATAGTAGGGATGGTTTTATGAAAGGCTTTGGTATCTGCATTAAAGTCTTTGGCAAAGCGGTAACGCTGCCCAGTATAAAATACGCTGGCTACACCATAACACCCTGCTGCCCTTAAGATAGAGGCAACATTTACAGGGTTTTTAGGGTTACTCAGCCCAATACTTATTTGCTGTTTTTCTAACTGCACGAGGTGAATACTCTCGCTAACGAATGAATAGCGAGAGTGTGCCATGATAGCGACTAGACCTCTAGCCTAATATGACGTAGCGCTAAAAATGCGTTTTATCACGGCAATCAACTTGCTATGGCTACTGTGTCTTTAACTAATCGCCGCGCCATACGACGGCCTTGTGCATACCCTTTAAGCAGCTTTCGTTTATCCATAGTAAGGCGCTTTACGCAAAAGCCGCTGTCGGGGGCCACTAAGGTTAATTTACAATCATCCGGGGGGTTGGAAAGAAACTTGAGAGTATCGTTGTAAATACCTGCCCGCGCTAGCATCGTCTTGAGCAACGCAGGCTGGTCACCGTACATTTTTTCCATTAGCCAGGTGGATTTAACTTCGGGTTTGGTAAACCCATGGGGTTGTGAAAGCACCACGGTAATATCCCTGGCACCCATGTCGTACGCTTGTTTGACTGGAATGGCATCGGCCACGCCGCCATCCACGTAGCGCGTTCCATTAATAATAGGCTGCTCTCTAAATGCTGTCGGCAGTGCACAAGAAGCAACCATAAGGGCATCTACATTGTCTTCTGTAGCCTGATGGTATTCGCACTGCCCTGTTTGCGTGTTTGTGATACCTACATACAGTGGCATCGCTGCACTACTGTTTGGCCCAGTGATACCCAGAGATTGTTTAGAATGATGCCATAGCCAGTGTACATCCGTCATGTGTCCGCCCTTTATAAAGCGAAGGGGGCTGAAAAATTCGCGCTTTGTAGCATATTGCGTGATGATGGTTTTACTTAACCCATGCATACGTGACACATAAGTAGACAGGTTCGTTGCACCAGCTGAAACCCCTACAGCGAAATCAAAAGGGTAATAGTTTTCTTCCATAAACTTATCGAGTACGCCCGCAGCAAAAATTCCGCGCATGGCGCCGCCTTCTACTACAATTGCCCTTTTCATATCATCTCCTTGTTACACTCGCATTCACATGCAATAGGTAAGATTTTTCCATTAACGGCTAACTAACTTATGTCGGTATATTTTTTGTTTACAAGTACTGTGCCATGGAGGTTCACATCAGTCTTATTACAAGTATTGTGCGCTATTTGGATTAATTAGGTGATGAAAATTTGCGATTGGTGAAATCAAAAAAAGCGAATAAAAAAACCGCGAGCTTGCCGCGGTTTTTATCTTTTGAGTTTTAACTACACGTAATTAATATTACTTCATCGTCACCGTTAGCGTAGGTGCATTTCCATCTGGGCCACTTACCTTAAACTCATATAAACCACCATCTATTACTTCAATGGTTAGGTTATTGTTGCTGCTACCTAAGGTTTTTGCCACCCCTTCAACGACCAGATTCGACACCGCATCATTGGGATTCCCAAGATTAACAGTGGCCCAATCTTCAGAGGCAACTTTGAACTCAATGCTACCTGCACTAAGTTCAATGTCGGTGGTATACACGCCTTCTCCCTGATAACTAAACATATCTTCAACGCCCCAGCCGTTCATGCCACCGCGAATATACACGTCTGTGTCACCCCAGTAGTTTTCTTTAAATACGCCTAAGGTTGGGGCATTGACATCGGTGACATTAAATACAAAGACATAACGGTCAGCCGATTCAACATTTAGGACCAAGTTATCATTCGTCGCTGCGACGGATAACGTTTGCCCAGGCGTTAAAATACGGTCGGCATCATTACCTGTTAGTGCGCCAAAATTGACGGTGCTCCAATCTTCTGACGCAACTTTAAACTCGTAACTGCCCGCGTCAATATTACGGGCAAACGTGTAAATGCGGCCACCTTGGTATACGAACTCTTCGTCGGTTCCCCATCCGTTCATTGCACCACGAAGGTACACGGGTGTGCCAACATAGGGCTCTTCATTTTCAACAAGAAGCACCGGCGCCTCACTGTCTGTCGCATCAATCGTAAACAAATAGGTTGCAGATACGGTTGGCGTGAACGACAGATTATTATTGGTTCGAGCTAATACTTTATCCGCTAGTGCAACCACATTTACATCTTCGCCCTCGCCTGCTCCGAAATTCACCGTGGCCCAATCTTCGGAAGCAAACTTAAAGCCGTAAGTGGTGTCGGCTTCTAATGCAACCGCTACCGTGTATTTACCATCGCCTTGATATGTAAATGCATCATCAGTAGACCAACCATTCATGTCGCCGCGTAAATACACCACAGTATCGCCGTAAGGCACCACGTCTGGCGCACCCGAGGTGGCGAACGCTGATAATCCGTAACCCTGCGCCCCAGATTGCGGTTTAACGAAAACAGCAATGGTTAGCGCAGGTACCGTGAAAATTCCGTTTCCATCCTCACCTTCGGTAAAGCTAGCACCACGCACAGCGGTATCGACAGAGTTCATTTGAGTGACATGCAGTGAAAAGCCTGTTGCTGTGTTAACAGCAATCGATTTCTCTTCATAACCGGTATTTACAAGCACCATGATTGCATCGTTCATCATGTCGAGATCGGTACGACTTTCATCACCGTCAGTCACACCATCATCGATGCTCATGGCAATCAGGCCTTGTTGTTGACTTGCACCTATATTATGGAACCCGACTCTGTCGATAATATCGTCTGCAGTGGTTAGTCTAAACAATGGGCTACTCATACGAATACTGAGAAGTTCAGCAAAGACATCGGATGCAAACATAATGTCGGCCATAGAGGCTGCGCGGTCGGGGCTGTAAATAAACTCGCCCATTTCTTCCCACCGGCTTTCATTGTCTTGCGCTAACGGCAAACCTACGTTCCAGTTATTCGTCTCGTAGGTAAAGTCTACATAGTTGAACCAATCGCCAGAATCGTAAGTATTTCTGTCCATGGATTTAGAACGCAGCATGTCGCCGCCCATCTGTAAAAATGGAATGCCCTGAGACACTAGGTTAATACCCATGGCCACATTTTGGGCCCGTACCCGCTCTTCCAAGGTAATCGTTTGAGGTAAGGTATAATTAAGCTGATCCCATAGGGTTTCATTATCATGCTTTGACACGTAATTAATGATGTCTGCAGGGTCTTCAGCGTACCCCCCTAAATTACTGGTGGCCACAGCGGTACCCGCGGACGTTTCAAGAACATAATCCTTAAGTGTTCCAATCATGCTCATTTTTACGCGGTCTTGATCGCTTAACAGTGCATCAGAGTCTGGATTAAAGATATTGCCTTGACGGATAGCTTCCCGAATTCGGTCGTTATAGGTACCAATTTCTGTCCCTGCCATGTTCAATTGGCTAGCTTGTTCGTACCCGCGGTCAATTTTAGTCCACCCTTCGCCATAGAAATAATTGTCTTCATCAATAGCGTGAACGGCATCACGTAAGCGAACCATGGTCTCTTTTGTTGCTTGACTCATGATGTCAAAGCGAAACGAGTCGTACTTATAGTGCTCAGCCCACATTAACAAAGAGTCTTCCATGAACTTTTCCATCATGACATTACGTGGCTCTGTGTCATCGCAACAGGTTTCCCGAACGATAGCCCCGGTATCTACCTCGTAACGGTGGTAATAGCCTGGCACGGCTTTGTCTAGAACAGATTTACTAAATACGCCTGACGCATTGGTATGGTTGTACACCACATCTAACGCCACCCTAAGCCCCATTTCATGCAAAGCTTGAATCATTGCACGCATTTCGATGATTCGTTCAACACCTTCTGCACTGGAAGCATAACTGCCTTCTGGCGCGTTGAAGTGGTGAGGGTCGTACCCCCAATTGAAGGTATCGATAGCCTGTAAGTCATGCGTGAGTTGTTGTGCCTTACCTGCTTGAGATAGTGGGTCATAAGCCTTGTAAACATCAATGATTAACGCATCTTCACTTTCTTCTTCACACACCGCAGCTTCACTATTTAGGCGGCATAAATCACCAACAGTATCATATAAATCTATCGTATTAGCGGGGTCTTCGTCGACAGTCGCTATGTCATTAGCAGGTAGCACGTGAAAATAGGTTAAGCCCGCCTCCACTAATTTTTTAAGGTGCTCAACTGGGGCGGTTCCCTGTTCAGTAAAGGCCAAATATTTACCACGGTTTTCTGGCGACGTCGACATATCACGTACACTAAAATCGCGCACATGCCCTTCGTAAATTACCGCAGCTTCAAAGTGATCAACTGTAGGGATATCGTAGGTGTCCCAACCATCGGGTTTTAAGTCTTCATCAGCTAAATTTACAAAACGTGAAAAGCGGCCATTGGTACTTAACGATACTGAATACGGGTCGGTAACTAACAGGGTTTCTATTGTTTCGGTAATGGGGTGGTAAACAGTGACTTCATAACGATAAAGCTGCCTATCTAGTGACATATCCCCCTCGTAGCGCCATACGCCTGAGACGTCATCACGCAGCATTTCTATACGCTGGTTTAGCGTTTTATTCTCACTGTACAGCAAAAGATCAACGTTTGTGGCTGTCGGTGCCCACAGTGCGGCCGTTATGCCGGAGTCTGTGTAAATGCCGCCAAGTTGTGCTTCATCAGCGTCGTCCTCACCTTGGGTGTAAAGTGCATCAATCGCATTCGCAAGTTGAATACCCGTTGCTACCACTAACGTACCATCGGCATCATACCCACCAACAACCGCTTGTGTGGTCAAGACGGTTTTTGCATCTTCAACCGACCAATCCCCTTCCCAGGCCTGCATACTTGAAAGATGCGGCACACGTGATGCCTGCGCTTCAGTGAGGCTGCTGGACATCAGGGTGACTGCTGTGCCATTAATGCCTTCCTCTAAACTGCTTTCTAAGTCAGCTTGCGCTGAATAGTGCAGCTTAACTTCTGCTACGGTATCTGGAACATTCCACAAAATAGTGTTGGCGTCTAACCAATGCGCTGCAAACCCGTCAATGTCCACCGGCTGTGGGCCAAGTGACATAATGGGGTATTCAAAAAGCGTTGGTTCCCCCGATAAAGTAAAGTTCATACGAACAAAGGTGTCGTCATCCTGAACAAGCGACGCCTGAAAATCGCCGCCGCCCATCTCTTTACCGGCATCATCGGTTCCTTGGTGAATAATGAAGTTATGGCAGTCGCCATACCCTTCTTTTAATTCCAGTATCCAATAAGCACCATAATTAGGGTCTATACCTGTATGTGTACGGCCATTTGCCCAGTCTGTATCGGCATCAGCATAGGCATCGCAGGTGTCGTTATTCCACGTGTGTAATCGCCAACCTTCATATGCTGGATCGTTGCTTGAATTATCAGCATCCACAGCTGCACGGTTATAGTAAAGCACGGCCTGGTTTTCTGAAGGTGTAAACACAGGGTCTGGTAATGCAGGGTCTGCGCCCACGACACATGCGTCGTTGGTTTCATTGGGCACGGTAGGTGCCTCACACTGAATTGGGGGTGGAGGTACGCACGCCGTTCCTGAATCATTAGGAACATTAGGTACCTCACACGTTAACAAGGTATTGGTGCCAGACTCAACGTCTGAACCTCCACAACCGGCTAACATTATTGCGCCTACTAGGAGTAGAGCTGCGCGCCATACTCGTGTATTAGTAAACATAGAATTCTCCTGAGTCATCTCACAAGGTTTGGCAAACGAAACACATTTAAGTAATCCTAAGGTGATGTTTTTCATAGTTGGTATGTCATCCCTAGGTAGTATTGCGTGCCAAAGTATTGAATGGTGCCTGTTTGCTCTTCGGAAGCGAAGTAGCTTTTCGTGGGTTCGTCTGTGAGGTTATTTACTTGGAACAGTACGCTCCAGTTATCGTTTATTTCATATGACGCTTGGTAATCAATGACCAGTTCCTCATCAAAATTAACCACTTGATCGTTCACCGCTACTTGCTGTGAAACAAATGCATCTCGATAACGACCAGATAGGCGGGTTTCAAAGCCCTCATATTCCCAAAACACGGTTACTGTCGCTACGTTTTCTGATAGGCCGGGTAAATTAGCAGCGTATACGCCGTCACCTAAAGTTCGCTGAATTTCACTTTCGGTGTACGAATAACTTGCGCTTACCCCCAATCCAGAGAACATACCCGGTAACATGCTATAAATTTGTGTGTAGGCAACTTCAACTCCGCGAATGTAACCGCCTTCTGCATTATTAACCGCAGTGCTATAGCTGCCACTTTCAGTAGGTACGGTAATAAAAATGGGGTCGCCATTTTCATCTCGCGCAAGTTCGGCTTCTTGCCCAGTAAACTCAGGAGTAAGGTAAACCGGTACTTGCACGTTATCGGGAATAACAATGCCATTGGCCTCGAAGTCGTAGGGTTCAATTTCCACATCTTCTACAAAAGACTCGATGTCTTTGTAAAAACCTGCCACCACTAAGGCACCTTCAGATTCTGAGAAGTAGTATTCCCATGAAAGGTCATACTGAGTAGCATAAAATGGTTCTAAATAGGGGCTGTTTCTTGCACTTCCACTTACTTTTGCAGTGGGGTTAGAAAGGGTAATTTCCCCTGAGTCTCTATCTTGAAATGCGGTGACGGTTTCAATGGTGGTTGAGGCGTTGGCTGCAAAGCGGTTAATGGGAGCACGCCCCATCACTTTCGCGGCTGCAGCGCGCAATTGCATGTCATCGGTTAATTTAAAATTCAGGTTAATTGATGGAAGTACAGCGTTATATTCATGCGATATAACTGCAGGACGGTAAAAATTATTAATGAGGCCTGCATCATCAGTAATATTTTGTGCGCCTGCTGTTGGGTCACTCACTTCAACAGACGTACCCGTTTCTGCATCAGTGATAAGTTGCGTGGCACGCTGCAAAGTGGTGGAGCTTTGCTTACTTTTCACATAGCGCACACCCATATTACCCGTGATGGGTAAGCTACCTAGCTCGGTATTAATACTGGCCATTAGATAAGCGGAATTCACCGTTTCAAACACGGTGCCGCTTTCCTGCAATGTCCATGCAGTAGCAGGGCCAGTACCTGGGCCATTAATCACCCCAGCTGCGCCAGGTCCCCAGGTTTGAATGGGCTCAGGTCGTCCATTAGGAAACCATGCATCTAACGCACTGTCTAAATCTACAGAAAGATAACTTGGGAAATAAGAAAAATCGCCGCTCCAATTCACTTCCTCTACCATGGCATCAGTAAGTTGTAATGGCGGCTCACTAACCGAAAAGGCGCTGTCATTGCCGTACTCGAAAACAGAGCGATCATTTCTATATTCTCTGTCAGAATAGCGGTAACCAAACTCGATACCAGAAATAATAGGAACATCTAGGAAGTACTGAAAATCTACCCTGTAGGCATCTAATTCATCCTTATTTTCATAAGGGTAGATACCGTATTTACTTACCATAACTTTATCTAAATCTGTAAAGTCATTCATTTGGTTAAACCCAATATCCGGTAAATTTAACCCGTTGAGTAAATAGGAAATTTGAATATTTTCATCAAACACTGGGTTTGCGGCATTTGCGTCTTCTCCTACGAGCGACCACAGCAGACCGTTTCTAAAATCACTTTCAGCACTGGAGCGTGACACATCGAATTGAACCGCAAAGTCTGGCGTAATTTCCCAGGCCGCATTGACCCCTAAATTGGTGACACTGTCGAAGTCTTGATCATCGTCGTTGACTAATTCGATACGAGTGAAGCTGCTGTCGGTGCGCGTAAACGTGCCCCCCACTACGCTGTTATTTACCACGACAGGGTTAGTAATACCTGCATTGACGCCGCCCAGTTTGACTCTAAAACCACGGGCAAAGGCTTCTGAATCAAACTTTGAAACAAAGGCATCTGCTTTTAGTGTAAAGGTGTCAATGGGTGCCCATTCAAACGCTGCTACATATCCATCACGGGTTTCTTCCCCTCCCTTATGTTGCATCTCAAAACCTTCTGAGATGTACTCACACTCTGGACAAGATTCTGGCCCATCTGTATCACCTTCAAGACCATCTACATCAACCTGACCATTATAGGCTAAGCCAATAAACTGAGTAGAGACACTGGGTTGGAATAATCTGGCATAGCCAAGGGAAATACCTAGCGTATCGTCAAGAAATTTACCTTGATATGAAAAACTCAGCCTGTGGCCATATTCCGTTGCGTCACTCACTTCTGAGGCGCGGGCGTTATGCATACCTCGCATATTAGCGCTAAATTTATGTTGTTCTTCAATGGCTAAAGGTGAAGCTGTTTTGAGTTCAACCGTGCCCGCTATTCCTCCTTCAATTAAAGAGGCTTTGGGCGATTTATACACCGCCGCTTCACTGATAAGTTCAGAGGGATATTGATCAAATTCAATGGCGCGACTGCCGCTGGTGGACACCTGCTCTCTGCCATTTAATGTTGAAAAAACAAAGTCGCCAGATAGGCCGCGTATGTTGATTTGTGCAGCTTGTCCCCCGGTACGTACAGCGGAAATACCCGGTAATCGAGTTAATGCATCCGCCATAGAGACATCGGGTAACCCACCGAGATCATCTGCAGATATTTGCTCCGTAACCATGTCGGAAAAGCGTTTCTGATTAAGGGATTGGATGAGGCTAGTACTAAATCCCCTCACTTCTATACGTTCTACCGTATCTTCTTGAGGGCGTTCAATTTCATCTGTGGGTGCGTCGGGGGCTGTTTGAGCAAGCGCTGGATGCGTGTAAAACGCAACCCCACTGCTCAACAATGCCGCCATGATGGTGCTGGGTTTAAAAGTTTTCATTGGTGTCCCATTCCTTGTTTTTTATAAGCACTTTAAGCACGACAACAATTAAAAGTGCTACTTATTCCCATTCGTTTTTATCGCGACATAATGGGCATGTTTGCCCCGTCTCGTTAATGGCGAAGGAGTGTGATGGTTCAACAACAAATATTACTGGTTTGTATAAAAAGGGAGCAATGCTATGCATACGTATTCATTTACAAATAAATTACATATAAGGCATATAACTGACAATAAAGTAACATTTAAGGGAAGTGACGAAGGAAAAAAAGAAAGCAGCCTATTAGCTGCTTTCTTTTTTGTGTTAAGTGGAAATAGCGAATTTCATACCACTTCTAGGGTGTTAGGAGCATTTTCACTCATTTTTATCACGCGTTAGCGCTCATATTCTGCTTCGCACGTTTTACCATCCCATTTAGGTATTCATCATGACTCGGTAATTGTGAAAGCGGTTCACGTTTTATTTTTAGCAACCTTGTTAACATTTCTTTTAATTTTTCATCGCTAAATGTATTAACCAAACCATGATAATCATTCGGAGTAATACCCTGCCCATACATGACTTGAAGCCAAGAACTCTCTAAGAACAAGTCATTCTGATCTCTAAACAAACTGCCATTTTCTTTGAAAAGTGCGATTTTGTGCCTTAAGGTATCGGGTAAGTCTAAATTCCGCATATCGTTAAAAAAAGCACTATCAGTTCGTTCATTTACCGAATAATGGAGTATCAGGAAATCTCGAATTTGTTCGAATTCTAACGCTGACTGTTTGTTGTATTCTGCCTCTAAACTAGGGGTTATTCCATTGTGAGGGAAAAGTTGAATTAAGCGCACAATGGCTGATTGAATGAGGTGTATGCTGGTAGATTCTAATGGTTCCAAAAAGCCACTCGACAACCCTACTGACACCACATTTTTATTCCACTGCTTGCGTCTACGGCCCGTTGTAAACTTTATAAGTTTAGGGTCGGCGAGCGGTTTTGTATCAAGGTTGCCCATTAGCGTATCTAAGGCGTGATCTTCGCTAACATAGCGAGAACAAAATACATGTCCGTTACCGTTTCTATGCTGTAATGGAATGCGCCATTGCCAGCCAGCCTCATGGGCAATTGAACGCGTAACGGGGCGTGTGGATTCGTGCCGCTCAGATGGCACTGCTATCGCACTATCACAGGGGAGCAAATGGGACCAATCGTCGTAGCCTGTTCCAAGGGCTTCTTGAATAAGTAAGCCTTTAAAACCGGTACAATCAATAAAGAGGTCTCCCTCTATGCGGTTTTTATTATCTAACCGCAACGCCTTAATATAACCATTTACGTTATCTCTTTCTACGCTGCTAATTTTTCCCTCAATACGAACAACACCCATACTTTCACTAAGTTTGCGTAGGTACTTTGCATACAAACTCGCATCAAAGTGATACGCAAAAGGCAGTTCTAGTAAGGGATCTTTGGCATTAATAGGGGCAAACTTACCCGCCTCAGCGGCGTGATAGTTTAAGTCATAATCCCATAAATCTTGGGTTTTCCCTAACTGTTGGCCTTTTAACCAGTAATGATGAAAATGACAAAAGGCCATGGCCTTACCTGGTGCACCAAAGGTGTGGTAGTAGCTTTGCCCTTTGGTTTTCCAGTTTTCAAATTTAATGGCAAGCTTGATGGTCGCTTTTGTCTCATATAAAAACTGGGCTTCGTCTATCCCCAAAACTTGGTTAACTAAACGAATAGGTGGAATAGTGGCTTCACCTACCCCTACGGTTCCTATGACCTCTGACTCAACCAACGTTATATTGACGGCCTCTCCCAACACCTTTTTCATGAGGGATGCAGTCAGCCATCCTGCAGTGCCACCGCCCGCGATGACGACCCGCTTTATTGGATTTTTTTTTGGGTTTTGCATGTCATTCTCGCTAATACTCATTCAAGCCACTAAACCTTAGTTGTAGCTTCAGAAAATAAAAAAGCCACCTTGCTTTTGTTTTAGCATAAGCTAATACAAAAAGCTTTAGGTGGCTTTTAACACACACGGAAAAGTTAGAACTTGTAGTTAAACCCTAGTAAATAGTTGGTTCCATAAGACTGGAACTGTGTAATTTGACGTGGGTCGGTGCTAGATGCTTGAATATCATCTTCATCTGTTAGGTTTTGTGCTTGTAGCGTTACACGCAAACCATCCAGGTAATCAATACCTGATTCACTAAAGTCATAGCCAATTTGAGCATCAACCAAGGTACCACCTTGTTTAGTTGCATCAACAAGCGCAAGGCTTGTACCTCGCTCTTCGGTAAGGTATTGGTCACGTTTAGTTGCTGCTAAACGGAATTCAAACCCTTTGTTTTCATAGAAGAATGTCATGCTATAAGACTCTTCAGATAAACCAGGAATACGCGTTTCCGTTTGGCACTGTCCACTTCCCCTAAACTGAGACAGACATAATTGGAGTTTTCTGCAATGATTAACGCAGGAGACGACTATGAAAAAATCACGCTATACAGAATCTCAGATCATTGGGGTGTTAAAGGAAGTTGATGCTGGTATGAAGGTTGAGGAAGTCTGCCGTCAACACGGTATCAGCAGTGCAACCTATTACAATTGGAAGTCTAAGTACGGCGGTATGGAAGCCTCAGACGTCAAGCGACTAAAAGAGCTTGAAGAAGAAAATGCCAAGCTCAAAAAAATGTTTGCCGATGTTAGCTTAGAAAATAATGCCATTAAGGAACTTGTCGCAAAAAAGGGTTGGTGACAGCAGAGAAACGAGAATGCGTCAGCATACTGGTTGATGCGGGGCTAAGCGTCGTAAAAGCCTGCCTGTTCGTAGGTATTGGCCGTGCGACTTTTTACCGCCCTGAACGAGACTGGCGTAAAGCGGATGCTGCTGTCATTGATGCTATCAATGCGGTCTTGGAGAAGTCGCCACGAGCAGGCTTCTGGAAGTGTTTTGGTCGAATGCGGTTCAAAGGCTTTCCCTTCAACCACAAGCGCGTCTATCGCGTTTACTGCCAGATGGGATTGAATCTGAGGCGCAGAACTAAACGGGTACTGCCCAAACGAATAGCCCAGCCACTAGAAGTGCTGGATCAGGCAAACCATCAATGGGCGTTGGACTTTATGCATGACACGTTATATTGCGGCAAACGGTTCAGAACACTGAATGTGGTGGATGAAGGCACGCGGGAGTGCCTTGCTATTGAAGTCGATACGTCTTTGCCAGCTGGCCGTGTCGTACGCGTGTTAGAACAACTTAAAGCTGAGCGTGGATTCCCCACTCAGCTGCGTATGGATAATGGCCCAGAGCTAATTTCGGCGACGCTAACAGATTGGTGTGAAACCAATAATATTGAACTGGTATATATCCAGCCAGGTAAGCCACAGCAAAATGGCTTTGTTGAACGCTTTAACGGTTCATTCCGCAGAGAGTTTCTGGATGCTTACTTGTTTGAAAATCTTAATCAAGTAAGAGAGATGGCCTGGTTCTGGCGACTGGATTATAACGAAGAAAGAACACATGAAAGTCTCGGTAACCTGCCTCCGGCAGCTTACCGAGAAAAACTAGAAAACTCTAATTCAGCACTGTCTCATTAATGGGGAAGTGGACAGCCTGGCGCTGGGTCTACCTTACCATCCATAAAAGTGGCACTGGCAAACAAACCAAACCCTTCTAGTGAATCATGGATAATATCAAATGGTAGTGAGCCTTGTAGCTCGTACCCGCGCACAAATCCTTCAAACCCATCAAGAACACTGCTTACTTGGCCAGTAAACAACACAGGAACCTGTCCTTCAGAACCTTGATGCAAATCAGGAACGTAGTAATCAGAGAAATCAGCGATTATCGACGTATCTCTATGCCAATTCTTTATATCTTTAAAGAAGAATGACACCGCCACATATCCGGAGTCTGCAAAGTAGTTCTCGTAGGCTAAATCAAACTGATTCGCTTCAAGTGGACGTAAATCTGGGTTACCTGCACTGCCGCCCCAAGGGCCATTTTCTATATCAGAACTGGTAATTTGATTGTCATTGAATGAAAACGTTACCTGTGTATTTGGACGCATGTCGTCCATACGAGGGCGAGAAATCACCTTGCTTAAACCTAAGCGAACGAATTGATTGTCTGCAACTTCGGCTGAAAGGTTTAAAGTAGGTAATACATCTGTGTAATCTGCGCCACCGGTCACTGGCGTTGCGATGGTGTAGCCATCAGCATCAGAAGTGGTAGAGAAGCCTGTAGATTGCTGATCTGCCTTAACGACCTGAACGCCAACGTTACCACGAACCCAAACGTCACCTAATTCCATCTCTAAATCGAATTTAGAATAAAGCGTAATAAGTTCTTCATCAACGGTGTAGGTATCACCCAAGCGATCGTTTTGAACACGGCTAGCGTCACTTTCAATGTAGTATCCGCTCTCATAAAGGCCTAAAGAATCATAAGCCAAAATACCGTCTATACCGATGAAATCTAAATTTACTACGCCAAGAACATCAGGAATCGCTGCATCATCAGGGTAAGAAGGCGCCGTTAAGTAAGCGCCGTTATTGTCTTTTGACTTACTTCTGTCAGAGTAAACGATACCTGTAGAAACGCCGGTGACGATTCCCCACTCTACATAGCCTTTGAGGTCGAGACGTATTGTGTCTAGGTCTTCTTCAAACAGAGGTTGATTCACAAAGCCATCTTGCGCATCAGATTCAAGAAGAGGACGCGCACCCCATGCTTGTGGTCCAGCTAAACGAATAAGAGTAGGGTCGGTAAGGTCTACGGCATCAGCCGTTGGGTGGTCTGAATACATAACGCCCGTAGACGTCATTTCCCAGCTTCGCGCCGACAAAGAACGACCATCTGTACCAGCACGACCCACACCTGAGTAACTCTCTACATCAATAATTTCTTTCTCTACTGATCCAGTAGAATAATCAAGCTCTACGCTCCAAGAGTCGTTAATTTGATACTCGGCGTTTATCCCTATGGTGGTTAAATCAGCTTCCTGACGCCTTGCGTCATTACGTACAACAGAATAAAAGCCATCGGTGTAACCAGAGGTCACCAAACCGTCTTCAACACCAGTGACTGTGTAAGCACTTGTGCCCCACTCTGCACCACCTTCCTCGAGACCACGTCAAACATCGTCTTCAACGAAAGCGATATATAGTGCATCAAGTTGTATATTAAGTTTTTCCGTAGGCGCCCATTCAACTACCGCAGCAATTGAATCACGTTCTAACATAGCAGAACGTTGGAACGAATCGTGTCCGCCAAGCACAACAGTACCTTCAGGAACGTTTACCGTATCTTGACCATCGTAACGACGAGGGTTCCAAACAGGATCGCCATCATCATTAAATGTATTTTCTGCAGCTAAGTTAACATCAGCATAGCCCCAACCACGAAAGTGCTGTTCTTGTCTTGGTGATTCCATAGTCGCTACGGTTAACGCTAAACCTAATGTGTCATCGGCAAACTGATCAACGTAGTTAACTGACACACGGTGGCCCGAATTGTCGAAATCTGGGTTTGGTGAGTCTTCTGCATTTTTTTCAAAGCTACCGTTTACCGTAAATGTACTTTCCGCCGAGAGAGGCTTAACGGTTTGAAGATCAATAGAACCACCAATGTTCTGCGTGGTCATACCGGCTTCTGGCGTTTTGTATACCAGAATGTTTGAAATAATTTCCGTTGGGTAAAGGTCGAACTCAACGCCACGGTTGTCGCCCATTCCCAGTAATTCGCGACCATTTAATGACGTACCTACGTAGTTTTCATTAAAACCACGTACAGAGATACCACTCGTACGCCCGTTTCTACGCTCACCCGTAACGCCAGGTAGTCGTGCGATAGATTCGGCAATACTGGTATCAGGCAATTTACCAATATCTTCTGCTGACAAGGCTTCTACAATTGACGTGTTGTCCATCTTAATTGCTTGGGCACGTTGCAAGCTACCTCGGATACCACTTACTTGAATAACTTCAACATTACTTTCATCAATAGAATCGCTGTTGCTTTCTTGTGCGAACGTCGGTGTGCTTACAAAGGCTACACCGCCAGAAATAAGCGCAGCTTTAATGAGATTGGGTTTGAATTGTTTCATAAAACGGGTGTCCCATACGGTTATAGTTGTTGTCTTTTTGTTATTGTTATGACAATTAAATGACAATAAACATTGTCGGCATAATGCTATAGAGGACACGTTGAATGCACAATTGCCTGCATACGTATTCAATAAAATTTATGCAACACTGCATTAACAAAGCGTTTGTATTTAATGAGGTAATTTAACTACATATGGCGAGAAAATGAGGCCTTGCTGAGCATGATGTAGTAATTTTGTTACATCAATCCGAAGCAATAATAAATTTGAGATACAAAAAAGCCCGCTAAAAGCGGGCTTTTAAATTCATCAATAAGCGTTAGCTTACCAACCTGTAGTCTCGCGAAGCGCCTTGCCGATTTCAGCAAGTGAACGTACCGTTTTAACGCCTGCATCTCCTAGTGCTTTAAATTTCTCATCAGCAGTACCTTTACCTCCTGCGATGATTGCACCAGCATGACCCATCCGCTTACCCGGAGGTCCTTTACCCC
>ERZ724575.48-NODE-48-length-17658-cov-3.791113_pt1 | contig 17658 bp, 9 predicted proteins | sample MGYA00375869_ERZ724575 | MGnify/ENA primary metagenome ERZ724575 (study PRJEB28725, sample SAMN03264848) | marine sediment metagenome | biome: marine pelagic biome; feature: marine oligotrophic desert; material: marine snow | place: Pacific Ocean:North Pacific... | reverse complement strand
ATGTTAGGCACTTTATTCTCCGTCTGTGCCTAATGGAGTATTGGTCGCTGACAATGGTGTTAAAGTGCAAGTGCCAACCAGTCGACTTAGACAATTTATCACCTCACAAGGTGTAAAAGGGCGCTTTAGAATGACAGTGAACGCACAACTTAAAATTGTCGCTTTCGAACGCGTTCGGTAATTACCAAAACGCAAACAGCGTCACACACATCTTATACTTATTCTCAATTTCATTCTTCCGAGAACTGCGTAATAGTAGTAAATGTTAAAAGCTGTTTATTTTTTAAACATGAAAATAAACAGCTTTTATACTCTTACTGCAGCATTAACTATTTGATACCACTAATGTTGTAAATTTTGTTAACTGGTAGGATTAGTTCTTGCGGTTCTGACAAAATGATGTAATCATTTTGTTAATCGATATGATTGATCACGTTGTCACGCAATCTCACGCGTAGACTTGGGAGTATAAAAATATGATAAACAGGCCTAGCGCTTTCAAAATGTCACCCGTTGCTGCTGGCGTACTCACGCTATTAGGTGCAGTAAGTCTTCCCGCACACGCTGCAAACTGGCAGGTCGGTGACGCCACCATTTCACTGGATTCAACGTTTACACTCGCGACGAGTATACGCACAGAAAGTCGTGACTATAGTTTAATAGGTAATAGTAACCACGCGCAGTTTGATTGGTCTGGTTATCATGCAGCTTTTAATCCGCTTTATGCTAGCAGTGACGTATGGGCACTTGCCGATGGCGGATACTCTACGAATGGCGATTTAGGTAATTTATCCCACGATCCCGGTGATGCGTTCGCGACGCAAATTTCCGGTAGCCATGAACTTGATATTAATTTTGGCGACTACGGTTTCTTTGCCCGTGGTTTCTGGTTCTATGATTTTGAGCAAATGGATGGCGATCGTCCTTACTCAAATCCCATTACTGGCGTGCAGCACGATTTATGTGAAGACCCTGCAGCCGAAGATTTACTCTGTACTGATGTTCGCCTTTATGATGCCTTCTTCTATGGTGATTGGTGGATTGGCGATAAGCCCTTCACATTACGTGTAGGCCGCCAAGTTATCAGCTGGGGTGAAAGTACCTTCATTCAGCACGGTATTAATACCACCAACCCTGTTGATGTTACCCGTGCTCGAGCGCCTGGTGCGGAACTTAAAGAAGTCTTTTTACCGGTAGGCATGGTTTACGCCTCACTAGGTATAACAAACAACGTGAGCATTTCAGGTTATTACCAGTATGAATGGCAACGCAGTTGGCTACCTGTTTCAGGAAGTTACTTCGCCGGCAATGACTTTGCAGGCGAGGGCGGTCAAAGCCAAAATATTCAGTTAGGCTTTAGTGGTAACCCTGATATTGACCTAGATCACTTACTAGAAGTGCTCAATCAGTACGGTGCACTGCTTAATGCGGGTACTAGCGAAACCGATTTGTTAGGCGCTTACGCAGTTTACGGCACAAAAGTGGCCATTCGAGGTTATTCTGATGAAGCCCATAACGACGCTGACGACCAAGGCCAATATGGGTTACGTTTAACGTGGTTTGCTGAAAACTTAAACGAAACTGAGTTTAGTTTTTACCACATTAACTACCATAGCCAACGCCCTTTGATTTCAGGTAAAACATCTGATTTCTCTGCCGCAGGTATTTTCACTGACTTAGCGTACTTAAAAGAAAATACCATCACAAAAGACAATATCACCGACTTAGGCGTGTTTACTCAATCAGAGTTTTACTATCCTGAAGATATTGGCCTGTATGGCATGAGCTTTAATACCAATATCGGCACAACCGCCTTTGCAGGTGAATTTGCTTATCGTGTGGATGAGCCTCTACAAATTGATGATGTTGAACTCCTTTATATGGGTATGCCTGAACAGTTAGCTAACTCAGATATTGACGCTTTACGTCGTGACGACTTAGCCGGCATATCACAGCTTAACAACAGTGGCCGTACGGTAGGACCTGGCGAAACAACCGAAGGTTATCTATTTTCAGATACTTGGCAAATGCAATTTACAGCATCTCATGTGTTTGGCCCTAAATTTGGCACTGACAACTTCGTACTTTTAGGTGAAGTGGGTTACGTCAATATTGTTGATATGCCAGACCCGGACGTTATTCGTTTGAACGCGCCAGGCACGTCACGTACCCCTTCGCTTGAGCCTACCGCCGATGGTAATACCCGTGATGGGCTACTCGTTGGCTTGTCAAATGGCCCAGAAACCAATCCATTTGCCACTGAAGATGCGTGGGGATACCGTTTACTTGCGGTGGCCGATTGGAACGACGTAATGGCAGGCATTAACCTGCGTGCAAGAGCAACGTTTTCTCATGATGTAGATGGAACCACACCGGATCCACTATACCTTTTCACCGAAGATGTTAAGTCAGCGGCAGTATCTTTGACATTTGACTACTTAAGCAAATGGTCAGCAACCGCTTCTTACAGTGCTTTCTGGGGCGGCATAGGTACAACGAATGCGCTTTCAGATAGAGACTTCATTTCGTTTAACATCAAGTACGCAATTTAAAGAGTGGTATTTATGATTAAGAAACTAGGAATTATCGCAGCGGCAATGTCGCTAGCACTCACCGGAACGCATGCGTTAGCGAAAATCACTGAGGCTGAAGCAAACTAGCTTGGCAACGAATTAACGCCATTGGGTGCAGAAAAGTCGGGCAATGCTGATGGCAGCATTCCCGCTTGGACTGGCGGTATTACCAAAGCACCTGATGGGTATTCAGTGGGCGATCATCACCCTGACCCTTATCCAGAAGATAAAGTGCTTTTTGAAATAACCGCACAAAATTACAAAGAGTATGCTGAGTACCTTTCTGAAGGCCAAATTAAGTTATTCGAAGCCTACCCAGAAACGTTCCGTATGCCGGTTTACCCAACCCGTCGTTCAGCCTCTAACCCGCAAGAAATTTATGAGGCCACTAAGGTAAATGCTACCCGCGCAGAATTGCTAGATGGTGGTAACGGTATTAAAGGCGCGGTACTCGGTATTCCATTCCCTATTCCAAAAAATGGGTTAGAAGCGATTTGGAATCATATTCTTCGCTATCGCGGTGAAGCCGTACAACGAAACGGCGGTCAAGCAGCAGTAACCACATCGGGTGATTACAACGTTATCGGTTTCGATGAACAGCTTATGATTAAATACGCTGAAGAAGGGGCAACACCTGAGAAGCTGACTGACGAAAACGTATTATTCATGTTTAAACAGAAAGTGACTAAGCCTGCACGTTTGGCCGGTACGGCACTATTGGTACATGAAACGGTTGACCAAGTTAAAGAGCCTCGCAAAGCATGGACTTACAACACTGGTCAGCGCCGTGTTCGTCTAGCACCAAACATTGCTTATGACACGCCGGGAACCGCAGCAGATGGCCTTCGTACTACCGATGACTTCGATATGTTTAATGGTTCACCAAACCGTTATAACTGGAAGTTAGTTGGTAAAAAAGAGATGTATGTTGCCTATAACAACTACAAGTTACACTCTGAGAACGCAAGCTATGAAGACATCTTAACGCCAAACCACGTTAATCCTGATTTAACCCGTTGGGAAAAGCACCGCGTTTGGGTGGTTGAAGCAACGCTAAAAGAAGGCTTCCGTCACATTTATCAAAAACGCGTATTCTTCATTGATGAAGATAGCTGGCAAGTACAAGTGGCTGATATGTATGATAACCGTGGCGAACTTTATCGTGTTGCTGTAGCTTATGGTGTTAACTACTATGAAGTACCAACACAGTGGTCTACCCTTGATGCGTATCACGATTTAAATTCTCGTCGTTACTTGGCTATTGGGTTAGATAACGAAGAGTCTATGTACGACTTTAGTGTACGCCCAAGAGACGTTGAATTTACGCCTCAGGCGTTACGACGAGAAGGTATGCGCTAATCACCTTTCACAACAAACGGTTGGCACTGCCAACCGTTTTTGTTTTTGGACAATTAAAATTTAGGGGAATGGTTAATGATAAAAAGAACCATTGCAGCCTGCATGACAGCAGCAATCGCAGTAAGCTATTCATCTAAGCTGCACGCGGAAGAAGCGTTTATCGCACCTTTGGTTGAACAGTCCGTACTGCTTGATGTGGACGCAGGTAATTTTGTGGTTATTGTCGGTGAAAGAGGTCACATCCTTATTTCTGAGGATGGTAAATCGTTCAAACAAGTTGAAGTGCCTAGTCATTCAACGCTTACCGCAACCACCATTGTGGGCGATAACATTTGGGCAGTAGGGCATGATGCCGTTATTTTACATTCACCGGATAAAGGTGAAACCTGGCAAGTTCAAAACTTTCAGCCAGAATTACAACGCCCATTTCTTGATGTATTATTCTTCACCGCCGAACATGGCATTGCAATAGGCGCTTACGGCCTTTTCTATCGTACAACAGACGGTGGTGAAAACTGGGCAGCAGAGAGGCATGCCAGTTTATTAGACCCTTATGACCTTGAATACTTAGAAAGTGTTCGGGAAGAAAGCGAAGCATTTTACCAGCAAGAATTAGAATCAATACTGCCTCACTTAAATAGAGTCACAGGCTCAGCGTCAACATTGTACTTGGCTGGCGAAGCTGGATTATTGGCTAGCAGTACAGACGAAGGTAAGACCTGGCAACGCTATACCGTGGATTACACCGGCTCATTTTTTGATATCAAACCGTTAGATGAAACCACAGTGCTTGCCGTTGGGCTAAGAGGAAATGTGTTTGTTTCAAGAGATAATCAGAATTGGGACTACATCAATACCTGCTCTACTAGCACTTTGAATTCTATTTACGTTGGTAATGACAATCAGGTTTTCGCCCTTGGTAACAATGGTATTTTAGTGTCTGCAGAGCGTCCATTTGAAACCAGTTATCACGACCCATACGCAAGCCCTTCCAATTGTGAACCCGCTAAGGGCGTTGCAACTCAACAAGTTGCAGATAAGGCAGCATTGCTTAATGCTGTGTCGTTTAAGGGCCAGACCATTGCTGTAACAGCCAATGGTATTAAAACGCTAACGTTAGAGTAGGGTAGCACTAGACAATGACCCAATTTATAGAACATCTTGTTTTTGCAAATCGCAAACTATTGGTTGCTATCTTCGCACTTGCAACCCTTTTTCTCGGCTATCAAGCCTCACAAATGCGTTTAGACGCAGGTTTCGAAAAAAACATCCCACTGAATCATGAATACATGAAAACCTATATTGAACACCGCAAAGACTTTGGCGGTGCAAACAATATTTTGGTTTCGGTGTGTGATAAAGACGGTGATATCTTTAACACGAACTTTTTCGACACGTTAAAAAATGTGCACGATCAGCTGTTTTTTATAAACGGTGTGAATCGTTCCTTGGTGGTATCACTTTTTTCTCCTTCTACGCGATTTACCGAAATTGTAGAAGGGGGCTTTGCTGGCGGCCCCGTCATTCCAGCAGACTTTAATTCGCAAAGTGACGACGCCCTTGCATTGGTGGCCGCCAACATTGAAACAGCCAACATTGTTGGACGTCAAGTGGCCAGCGATTACAGTTGCGCCATGGTCACGGCACAACTATTAGACATCGACCCGCAAACAGGCGAACCTTTAGATACCCTTGCGTTAGCCGCTGAATTGGAAGAGCAACTCCGTACCCAATACGAAAATGATCGCATTTCCATTCATATCATCGGCTTTGCGAAAATGATTGGTGATGTGGCTGACGGAGCGAAAGATGTATTACTGTTTTTCGCCATCGCTATCGCGATTACCGCTGTCATGGTGTACTTCTTCTCGCGCAGTTTAATGCTGACTTTACTGCCTTTACTTTGTTCGGTAATTGCCGTCATTTGGCAATTAGGGTTGTTAACCTCGTTAGGCTTTGGCATGGACCCCATGTCGATATTAGTGCCTTTCTTAGTCTTTGCCATTGGCGTCAGTCATGGCGTTCAAATGATTAACGCTGTTGAGAAACAGGCCGTTACCGGCATTGGCGCGAAGCGAGCCTCAATGGCAGCATTTAGAAACCTGCTTATTCCAGGGGGCATAGCTTTGCTTTCTGACACCGTAGGCTTCATGACATTATTGGTTATTGATATCGGCATTATTCGAGAACTCGCCATTACCGCCAGTATGGGTGTGGCAGTGATTATCTTGACGAATTTGGTGCTGTTACCAGTGCTGATGAGTTTCTTAAAGCTTGATAAAAAGTATGTAGACAAGTTTGCCGGTAAAGAAAATGCCAATGCTCGTTTTTGGGCAGTGATTGCGGCGTGCTCTCGTAAAAAACCAGCGGCAATTATTTTAATCATCACCGGCATCTTGTTTGTATTTGGGCATTTCCAGGCACAAAACATGAAAATAGGTGATTTACATGCCGGTGCGCCTGCGCTTCATGAAACATCGCGCTATAACCAAGACACGTTCCTTATTACGGACAAATATGAAGTTACTGTTGATTACATTTCTATCTTGGTAGAAACCACGCCTGAAGCTTGTACGTCACACAGCGTGATGCGAGCCATGGATGATTTCCAATGGAAAATGGAGAATGTTAAAGGTGTGCAGTCTGCGGTTTCACTCGCGTCTGTGGCGAAAATTGTCAACGCAGGGTACAACGAAGGCAATGTGAAATGGCAAGTATTACCACGTAATCAGCAAACACTGGTACAGGCTATTTCGCGGGTACCAACCTCATCGGGTTTACTGAATGGCGATTGCTCTGTCATGCCAATCATCCTCTTTATGGAAGATCACAAAGCCGAAACCATTTCTCGCGTGGTTGAAGCGGTGAAGGATTATCGCGATGAGTACCAAACCGATGACATGTCATTTAGCTTAGCTTCGGGCCCTGTTGGCGTAATGGCGGCGACGAATGAAGCGGTTAAGGCAGCCCAAGATCCCATGATGCTTTACGTATTTGGTGCGGTTATTGCGCTTTGTTTAATAAGCTTCCGTTCTATACGAGCAACTCTTGTAGTGGTGATCCCACTCTATGTGGTGTCGGTTTTAGCGCAAGCCTTAATGACATATCTTCAAATTGGTCTCACCGTCTCTACGCTACCTGTTATCGCACTAGGAGTGGGTATAGGTGTGGACTATGGTATTTATATCCTTTCTACGAAGAGTTTAATGCTGAAAAAAGGTGCCACCGTTCAGGAAGCTTACTTAGCGGCATTAAAAGAACGGGGAAGTGCGGTCCTCTTTACGGGGATTACACTAGCAATAGGCGTGAGCACGTGGGTATTCTCATCGCTTAAATTCCAAATGGACATGGGAATTTTGCTCACCTTTATGTTTGTTGTGAACATGTTAGGGGCCATTATTGTGCTTCCAGCCTTAGCGCGTTTCCTCTGGTGGAATAAAAACGACCCTGACGCATAATTATTTTTGCGTAAGCATGCAAAAAAAAGGGCCGTTAGGCCCTTTTTTGTAGGTGTTTTCTGCATAGTTATCTATGCTGTTAATATGACGTTAAAAAGGGCTTTAATTCACTGTTCGTTTTAGCGAAAATAGCTTTGTAACTCAGCACTTACGACATTTATAAGGTTTACTAATGACAGTCAACTCACAGCGACACTCAGTACTGCTTGATAACGTTTATTCACTTATCGATAAAAAAGTGGATGCGCAGCAGAAGTCTCTTGTGCAGCAATTCGGCCGCCTGTTGTATAAAAACATTTCTAATGATGATTTAGAAAACCGCAACGACAGCGATTTGTACGGTGCCACACTCAGCCTATGGAGTGGGTTGGCAAAATTTAAAAGCACGGCCCCCTACATTCGTGTGTTTAATCCTGAAATTGAAAAACACGGTTGGCATTCAAGCCACACCATTGTTGAAATTATTGTCAATGATATGCCGTTTCTTGTGGATTCGGTAAGAATGTCTCTTAACCGGCTTAATATCACGGCCCATCTATTTTTACACAGCCCTATTGCGATTAAGCGAAATGACAAAGCGCAAGTTACTGCTTTTGCCGAGCCGGGTAAAACCCTTGAAGGTACACGCAAAGAAACGGTAATTTTTATTGAGGTTGACAGGCAAACAAGTAAGTCTGATATCGAGACCTTAACCAAAGAGCTGCATTCCGTGGTAGATGAAGTGTCGCTGGCCGTGGCTGACTGGCAAGATATGACAGGTAAGCTGCAGACGGTGATTAAAGACACGGCTAAATTTAACTGGCCGGTATCTGCTGCCCACAAAAAACAAACCAAAACCTTTTTAGAGTGGTTGAGCGATCACAACTTTACCATGATGGGCTATCGCTATTATGAGGTGAAAGCCATTGAGGGAGACCACAGATGGATCCCCGCTAACGACACCAGTCTAGGGCTATTGAAAAACTCAATTAACGACCGTGAACGCTTGCTTTCCAAGTTACCTGCCTCTGCCAGAGAAGAAGCATTAAGCGACCACCCGCTTATTCTGACGAAAACCAACTCACGTTCACGTGTTCACCGTCCAGCCTACATGGACTACGTAGGCGTGAAAGTATTTAACAAAGACGGCAATGTCGTAGGCGAGCACCGCTTCTTAGGCTTGTACTCTGCGTCTTTCTACAACATGAGTGTAACGCAACTGCCTATTTTGAAAGAAAAGGTGCAGGAAATTTGTGCACTATCAGGCTTTGAGCCAGGCACACATGCGTTTAAAGCGTTTGAAAACATTGTTGAAACTTACCCGAGAGACGAATTGCTGCAAACACCGGCGGACGAACTGGCTCAAATTGTTATGGGTATCTTTCAGATGCAAGAACGGGGTATATCTCGGCTATTTATTCGCAAAGATGTCTTCGGTCGTTTCTTTTCGTGCATGGGATTTGTACCCAGAGAACGCTACAACACGCAGTTGCGTAAAGAAACACAAGCATTATTGAAAGCCTCGCTGGGTGCAAAAGAAGAACTTGAATTTACCACCTTCTTCACAGAGTCCGTGTACGCACGCACCCATTACATCGCCAGAGTGAAAGATAACAATGCGGAATATGACGTGAAGGAAATCGAAAAAAACATCATTGAATTAACCAAAACCTGGAATGACAGGTTAGCGTCATCGATTTCTGCAAATTACGGTGAAGCGTCTGGTAAGGCTTTAGAGCGCAAGTATAACAATGCGTTTTCCCGTAGTTACATGGAGCACAACCTACCCGGAGCTGCACTTGTAGATATTGGTAAACTTGAGCAACTGAGTGACGAACGTACTTTAGATATGCTGTTTTATCGTCCTCAAGAAGAGCAAAACGACAGCCAAATAGTTAAACTAAAACTGTTTCATCGTGCAGAGCCCATTCATTTATCTGACGTACTTCCTATGTTGGAAAACTTCGGATTGCGGGTTATTGATGAAAGCCCTTATAAAATCACATGCTCGAAAGGGGAAAAGAATTGGGTAATGGATTTCACCATGTTGCACAAAAGTGGCCAACACTTTGACATGGAAAATGCCCAAATACTCTTTCAAGATGCCTTTGCGAAGGTGTGGTACAACACCCTCGAAGATGATGCGTTCAACCGCTTAATACTAGGTGCAAACCTTACAGGCCGTAAAGTCACGATATTGCGTGCTTACGCAAAATACATGCGCCAAACCGGCAGTTCGTTTAGCCGCGACTACATTGCAAATACATTAGCGAATTACCCTGACATTGCCCGTTTGTTAGTTAGCTTCTTCGATGTGCGTTTTAACCCCGCGAAAAAACGCAATGCTAAAAAAGAAGAAAGCTTACTTGATAACATCAAGGCGCAATTAGACAACGTGGGTAACTTAGACGACGACAGAATTATCCGTCGCTACTTAGATATGATGTCGGCCACGCTAAGAACCAACTTTTATCAAAATGATGCGCAAGGCAACGAAAAATCCTATGTTTCATTTAAGATGGCGCCAGAACGTATCCCTGATATGCCATTGCCGCTGCCTAAATTTGAGGTGTTTGTCTATAGCCCACGTGTAGAAGGTGTGCACTTAAGAGGTGGGAAAGTCGCCCGCGGCGGTTTACGCTGGTCTGACCGCCAAGAAGATTTTAGAACAGAAATTCTTGGCTTGGTAAAAGCACAGCAAGTTAAGAACACGGTCATTGTCCCCGTAGGTGCAAAAGGGGGCTTTGTATGTAAAAAGCTTCCTGTGGGTGAAGGGCGTGAAGCCATTCAAGCGGAAGGCCAAGCCTGCTATAAGATTTTCATTACCAGCCTTTTAGACATTACAGATAATATTGTTAACGGCCAAATTGTCCCCCCCGTTGATGTCGTGCGCCTTGATGAAGACGACCCTTATTTAGTGGTAGCTGCCGACAAAGGCACGGCCACATTCTCTGATATTGCCAATGGCATCGCTGAAGATTTCGGTTTCTGGTTAGGGGATGCCTTTGCCTCAGGTGGCAGTATTGGTTACGACCATAAGAAAATGGGCATTACCGCACGTGGTGGTTGGGAGTCGGTTAAACGCCACTTCAGAGAAATTGGTATTGATTGTCAGACTACAGACTTTACCTGTGTGGGTGTCGGCGATATGGCCGGCGACGTGTTTGGTAACGGTATGCTGTTGTCGAAGCATACGCGGCTTATTTCAGCGTTTAACCATTTACACATCTTTTTTGACCCGAATCCCGATGCGGCCGCTAGCTACGAAGAACGTATGCGTTTGTTTGAAAACCCACGGTTAACCTGGGAAGACTACGACACCAAGCTTATATCCAAAGGCGGTGGTGTATTCAGCCGTGCTGCAAAATCCATTAAACTAACCCCTGAAATGAAAAAGTGGTTAGGCACACGTCAAATGACAATGACGCCGAATGAGCTAATTCATAACATTCTTAAAATGCCTGTTGATTTGCTTTGGAATGGCGGCATCGGTACCTACATTAAGAGTAAAAAAGAATCCCATTCTGATGTGGGCGATCGTGCCAACGACGATTTACGGGTTAATGGACAAGATGTTCAAGCGAAAATTGTCGGTGAGGGTGGAAATTTAGGTCTCACTCAACTTGGTCGAATTGAATATGCTGCACATGGCGGCCGTGTTAACACAGACTTTATTGACAATGTGGGTGGTGTTGATTGTTCAGATAACGAAGTTAACATCAAAATTCTGCTAAATGGTTTGGTGAACGATGGTGAATTGACCCTCAAGCAACGCAACAAGTTACTGTATGACATGACTGACGATGTTTCTCGTATCGTACTGAAAGACTGTTATCGTCAAACGCAATCCATCTCTATCACGGAATTGGCAGGCGTCAAACAGCTGAAAGAACAATTGCGGTTTATCCATGGCTTAGAGCGTGAAGGTCAGCTTAACCGAGAACTGGAGTTTATCCCAAGTGATGATGAAATTTCAGATAGGGTGGCGTCAGACCGCGGCCTTACACGCCCTGAACTTAGCGTACTTATTGCTTACGGCAAGATGGTGTTAAAAGATGAGCTGAATATTCCTGACATTACGGATAACCCATATCATGGACGCTTACTCATTAGCGCTTTCCCTGAAGTGCTCAGACAGAAGTTTCAATCTCACATGCAGCAACATCCGCTGCGAAGCGAAATTATTGCCACAAAATTAACCAATAATATGGTTAACGACATGGGGCTTAACTTTGTCTTCAGATTACAAGAAGAGACGGGCGCTAGTGTGCAGGAAATTGCTGACGCTTACGCGATAGTGCACGGTATTTTCAATATGGACGATTTGTGGTCACAGATTGAAAACCTAGACAATGTGATTGATGCCAAATTGCAGTTACATATGCTAGACGAAGCTAGACGTATTATGCGCCGCGCCGCGCGTTGGTACATTAGACACGGCAATAAGTCACTGAGTATTGAAGATGCCATTGCAAGCTACAAAGATACCTTCGAAATCTTGTCTAAGAACCTACAAGATTATTTAGTCGAAGGGGAGTACACCCAATTAGAAGATAAAACCAGCCGCTACGCGAGGCAAGGTGTACCACAAGACATCGCTTACAAGGTGGCAAGTTTCTCTAATATGTTCTCAAGTTTCGATTTAGCTCAAGTGGTTAGCTCGAACAAACACAGCACAGACGTTATCGCGCGCTTATACTTCCAGTTAGGCTCTCGTTTAGAACTTCACTGGTTCTTAGATCAAATCAACAACCAAGCGGTCAGTAACCATTGGCAAGCCCTGGCCAGGGCATCTTACCGTGAAGAGCTTGACTGGCAACAGCGCTCAATTACAGCAAATTTGTTGCACTCTAACCCAGATATTGACGATGCCGATCAAATTCTCGATGAATGGATTGAGAGTAATCAGGTGTTGTTGAAGCGTTGGTATCACATGATGTCTGAGTTTAAAACCAGTACAACTCACGAATTTGCGAAGTTTTCTGTCGCATTACGTGAATTGATGCTTTTAAGCGTGAAGTCTAACCATTAGAATACACGCATTCAGAGATGTCCAAGCCCTGTTTATCAGGGCTTTTTTATACCAATTAAGTGATCGAAAACACCCATGCAATCATTAGTGCAAAAACTACTGCTTCAATGCGAACCTGAAAAAAGTCACGATTTCACCATAAACTGGCTAAATAAAACGCAACATACGCCATTAAAATGGATGTATAGCACCACAACTGTCAAGAAACCGGTGACGGTAGCAGGGATCACATTTGATAACCCAGTAGGCTTGGCGGCCGGGCTAGATAAAAACGGGGATTGTATTGATGCGTTTGCCCAAATGGGGTTTGGATTTGTAGAAATTGGCACAGTGACGCCTCGCCCTCAGGCAGGAAACCCGAAGCCTCGGTTATTCCGCATCCCTGAAAAACAAGCCATAATTAACCGCATGGGGTTCAATAATAAAGGGGTAGATCACCTCGTAGAACAGGTAAAAACGGCGCAATTTAAAGGCCCAATTGGCATCAATATAGGGAAGAATAAAGATACTGAAGACGAGAAAGCGTTAGACGATTATCTCATTTGCTTGAACAAGGTGTATCCTTATGCGAGCTACGTTACTATCAATATTTCATCTCCCAATACACCTGGGTTAAGAAACTTGCAATATGGTGCAGCGCTAGATGCATTACTTGCAGGGCTGAAAGCCGCACAAGAAACCTTAACGCAAACCCACGGTAAATACGTTCCCTTATTTATTAAAATAGCGCCAGATCTTAGCGACGATGAAGTTACTAGCATTGCAGCCTCATTGATAAACAGTAAAATGGACGGCGTGATAGCCACCAACACGACCTTGTCTCGTGAGCAAGTGAAAGGGTTACTGCATGGCGACGAAACCGGTGGCCTAAGCGGGTCCGTACTGACTGACATGAGTTTAAATGTTACCAAGAAACTTTCTGCCGCATTAGACAGAGCTATCCCTATCATCGGAGTAGGTGGCATAGATTCACCAGAAACGGCAAAAGCCCGACTGGATGCTGGGGCATCATTAGTACAAGTGTACTCATCGTTTATTTATCAAGGCCCAAGCCTCGTTAACCGAATTGTAAAAGCGTTATAATAGCGGCAAAACACTGTCGCTAAAAAAACACCAAAATTGACAAAATCGCGCACACCATGGTGTGCGCTCTATCAGGTAATTGAATGAATACTATTCTGGTAACAACCAGTCGCGGATTAGATGAACTTCTTAAACAAGAAATTCTGACCTTGTGTCCTGATGCGCAAATTAAACTAGCGCCAGGCATGATGCAGTTTGAAGGCAGCAAAGAAGACGCTTATCGGCTTTGTCTGTGGTCTCGGCTAGCCAACCGAGTCATTTGGGTACTCGCTACCGGTAAAGCCAATGATGCCGATGCCCTTTATGACACGGCCATGTCGGTGGACTGGCAGTTACACATGGCATCATCCCATACCTTATCTGTACAATTTATTGGTACCAACTTTGCCATAAAAAATACCCAGTTTGGCGCAGTTAAAATAAAAGACGCCATTGTGGATCAATTTGTAGAGCAAGGGTTGGCGCGACCTTCTGTCGAACGTAAATTACCAGATTTCCCTGTTTATGCGCGGCTGCAAAGGGATAACGTTATTATTGGTCTAGACATGGCAGGAGCCAGTCTCCACCAACGCGCCTACCGCCAACAAACCGGTGATGCGCCCCTAAAAGAACATATTGCCTGCGCGATGCTTATGCGTAGTGGCTGGACGGAAAATACCGAAGCCCCACTTACGGATATCATGTGCGGATCAGGCACTATAGCCATCGAAGCCGCCTATATTGCCCGCAATATTGCACCAGGTATGAAACGACAATTTTGGGGTTTTAACAAATGGCTAGGACACGAAGCCGCCATTTGGGATGCCTTAGTTGAAAGTGCCCTTGCTTCACAAAAGCCCGCCGCAACCGGCATTTACGCAGCGGACTCCAGCCGTAAAATGGTAAGTATTGCAAAAGCTAACGCTGACTTTGCCGGCGTGTTTAGCGATATTTCCTTTAGTGTACAAGATGCAACAAAATCTTCTCCGCCCACGGCCGTTCCGGGGTTTGTAGTGTCAAACCCGCCGTACGGTGAACGATTAGGTGAATTAACCTCACTTATTCCACTTTTTAATGACTGGGGCAAACGCTTCAAAGAAGCATGGAAAGGCTGGCATGTTACCTTGCTGAGTAGTAACCGCGATCTATTACGCGTCCTTAAACTTCGCGCCTCGAAAGACTATGCCATGAATAATGGAAAGCTTGAGTGTCGACTTGTTAATTATGCATTGAACGAAGAAAACGTGGTGCAGTTTAATGAGGATGCGGGTGATCATGAGTTTGCCAATAGACTCAAGAAAAACCTGAAACGATTGAAAAGCTGGATTAAAAAGACCGATACCAATTGTTACCGAATTTACGATGCAGATTTACCTGACTATAACGTGGCCATTGATCGATACGATGATTGGCTTGTGGTGCAAGAGTATGCGCCACCTAAAACCGTGTCAGAAGACAAAGCCCGTAAACGTTTGCAAGAAGTGTTGTTGTATTTGCCAACCGTTACTGGTGTTTCGCCAAAACAGATTGCATTAAAAGTACGCAGCCAACAAAAAGGTACAAAGCAGTACGAGAAATTCAATCAAACTGGCGAAATGATGACGGTGCACGAAAACGGCGCTCAGTTTCTTGTCAACCTAACCGATTATCTCGATACGGGTTTATTCTTAGATCATAGAAATACCCGCCAAAAAGTGATGCAGCTCGCGAAGGGAAAAGATGTTTTGAACCTCTTTTCCTACACAGGCAGTGTGTCGGTATTTGCCGCTAAGGGCGGGGCGAAATCGGTGACCACTGTAGATATGTCTAAAACCTATTTAGACTGGGCAAAAAAGAATGTCGCATTAAACAAACTGCAAGGCCCTCACGCGTTTATTCAAGCGGATTGCACCACCTGGTTAAGCGACCATAAAGGAAAGTACGACTTAATCTTTATTGATCCACCGTCGTTTTCTAATTCAAAGCGAATGCAAAGCACATGGGATGTACAACGAGATCACATTATGATGCTTACCCATGCGCACAAATGCCTAAATGAAAAAGGCACGATTATCTTTTCTAATAATAAACGTGGTTTTAAACTGGATAGCGCAGCCCTTGAAACTCTAGGTTTCGAAATAGAAAATATTACCAAGGAAACCATTCCAGAGGACTTTGCCCGCAAAGGAAACATCCACCAATGTTGGGTTTTAACGTTATGAAAATAGTGTTTTACACCGGCCCGCAGTGCAGTTTGTGTGATTTAGCGGAATTAGAGTTAAGCAAAACCGCTATGTATTCCGCGTTAGACATTGAAAAAGTCAATATTCGCAACGATGCCAACTTATATCATTTGTACGGCGCACGCATTCCCGTGCTGAAACGTGCAGACAATAACCGTGAGATAGGTTGGCCATTTGACAGTAGTACCTTGGAGACATTTTTACAGTGAGTATTTTGCAGTTAAAAAACATCACTGTTATTTACGGTAATCCCCCTTTGCTTGATGGTGTAGAACTGCTGGTTCAACCAAAAGAACGGGTATGTTTAGTGGGCCGAAACGGCAGCGGCAAATCCACCCTAATGAAAGTGATAGCGGGTGATATTATTGCTGACGACGGCCAGCGTATCATCGAAAATAACACTATTATTGCGCGGCTTGAACAAGATCCGCCTCAAACAACCGATGTAACCTTGTTTGACTATGTGGCTGAAGGGCTCGCAGATATTGGGGAAACATTAAAAGCTTATTTCCATCAAACTCGGTTAGTCGCCGAAGATCCGAGTGAAGTGAACCTGAATAAACTTCAGGCGCTACAAGAGATATTAGAAGCGCGCGATGCGTGGCAGTTTGAACAGCAAATTGAACAAACCCTGACCATGCTAAAACTCGAGCCAGAGATATCATTATCCACCTTGTCTGGCGGATGGCGCAGAAAAGCGGCTTTAGCCCGCGCGTTAGTTCGCCAACCCGATTTGTTGTTACTGGACGAACCAACTAACCACCTTGATATAGAAATGATTCGCTGGCTTGAATCGAGTTTGTCTAACTACAATGGCGCCATTGTTTTTGTTAGCCATGACCGCGCGTTTATTCGCAGTATGGCTACCCGTATCGTAGATTTAGACAGAGGGACAATCACCAGTTATCCCGGCAACTACGAAACTTATTTTGAGAAGAAGCAACACGACCTGGAAGTCGAAGAGGCACAAAATGGGGAGTTCGATAAAAAGCTAGCCCAAGAAGAGGTGTGGATTCGTCAAGGTATAAAAGCCCGACGCACCCGCAATGAAGGGCGTGTTCGTGCACTTAAAAAGTTACGCGAGGAACGTCATGCCCGACGCGTTGTACAAGGGAATGCCGTGGTGGGCCAACATCAGGGCGCACGCTCAGGTAAAATGGTATTTGAAGTCAAAGATCTTGCGTACAGTATTGGCGGAAAAACCATTGTCAAACGGCTTTCGCTCAACGTAATGAGAGGCGACAAACTCGCGCTTATCGGCCCTAATGGTTGCGGTAAAAGTACCCTGATTAAACTTCTTCTTGGTGAGTTACAGCCTAATAACGGAATAGCGAAACAAGGCACTAACCTTGAAGTGGCTTACTTTGACCAGCATAGACACGGGCTGGATTTAGAAAAAACCGTCATTGATGCGGTAGGTGATGGCAAGCGTGATCTTATGGTGAATGGTCATCCACGTCACGTCATCAGCTATCTCCAAGACTATCTGTTCACGCCTGAACGCGTAAACGCACCGGTTAAATCACTGTCTGGTGGTGAAAAAAACCGCCTTATGCTTGCCAAACTCATGCTTAAACCTAGCAATGTTCTTGTTCTCGATGAACCCACCAACGACCTTGATGTAGAAACGTTGGAAATGCTGGAAACCTTATTGAATGAGTATCAAGGTACTGTGTTATTGGTAAGCCACGATAGAGAATTCGTGGACAACGTGGCTAACAGCTGTGTGGTATTTGAAGGAGAAGGGGAGTTAAGAGAGTTCATTGGTGGCTTTACGGATGTTGAGAATTGGTACAAAGAAAGAGACGCTCAACGTCAGGCTGTGACGAAAGAAGAAAAAGCTAAAGTAAAGAATGAAACTAAATCAACAAGTGATAGTCCTAGCCATAAGTCTTCACCCCGTAAGACGAAAAAGTTAACATACAAAGACCAACGTTACCTAGACACACTGCCCCCTGACCAACTACTGTTGG
>ERZ724575.46-NODE-46-length-18322-cov-5.529376_pt1 | contig 18322 bp, 20 predicted proteins | sample MGYA00375869_ERZ724575 | MGnify/ENA primary metagenome ERZ724575 (study PRJEB28725, sample SAMN03264848) | marine sediment metagenome | biome: marine pelagic biome; feature: marine oligotrophic desert; material: marine snow | place: Pacific Ocean:North Pacific... | reverse complement strand
ACCGCGAAGGTTGCGGACCGGGACCGAAAGCCGGAGGACGTCGGGGAGCGGTTGGCGGGGTGCGTGGACAGGTCGCGAGACCAGGACGACAGGCCGAAGCGAGCAGGTCGCAATTATGCGCGGGAGCGGCTGAAAGAAATCATGGAGAAAGACGCCGGGAGAGACGGCCAGGCTGCGGTTCACAAGCTGGATGGTCACAGCGAGTATGACATGGGCGAGGGCACAGGGCGCGATAGACGCAAGCCGTCAGTCAACGAACGGCTGAAGGATGTTCTGAACAAGCCGCGCGAGAAGCTGGAGATTGAGAACGAGCGTGACCAGGAGAAGGAGCAGGAGGTCGAGAAGGATCGGGACATCGACCGCGATCCGGGCCTCAGTCACTGACGAGGCGGTGAGAGGTCGTTTCCCCATTCTTCATGGGAATGCTTGCGTGAGAAAACCCGATACCAACTAGAAATGAGATCACACCGGTTGCTGTCTTGAACTCACGCACCTTGATTGCATTCTGCGTCACGCGTGTCCTGGCAGTGACGAGGATTTTCTCCTGCCCATCGTTTACGACTGTCCGCATGACCCATAGACCGTACCAGCTTGGTCCTTTGCGTTCAGGATCGGCTTTGCACAGCACTTCGACCGTATGTCCCTCCTCGGCAAGCGCCCGAAGGCCTTGTTCGGTGGTCACGTTGAGTTCGAGGTCTGTCGTCTGGTTCATAGCGCATGCCAAAAGAAACAATGATGAACTTCTTTTGCTGGAATCTAGCGAAAGTATCAATCGTATAGTATTGAAGAAGCCAGACCTTTTTGCGTTACAATAGGAGAACTTGGATGAATGAAGTCTTCAACGTCGGTGATGCTGTGCTTCTCGATAGCTGCCTGGCATAGACCCAGCTGATGCTTGGACCTGAAAATGCCATCTGGGACGATGGTGAATGGGTAAGCTGGCACGAGATTAATCTGCAGCTTCAATACAAGGAATGGGGTGCGAAATATCCGAACGCGGATCGGGCGCTGATCCCAATCTTCGAAGACTTGTTGTCGCTCGCGGAAGCTTACCATTTGCAAACAGGCCTGCACCTGCAGGTCTATGGCGACATTGGAGAGCTGTTTGCTGCAATCACTCATGGCGTGAAGCTGCACAGAAACTACGCCAAAGGATCGGATGGCAGGCTCGGGAACGACTTCATCGAGGTCAAGACGATCACGCCGTTCAAAGTCCGCGATTTTGTCACGATCAGTTCAGTAGGCAACTTCAGCAAGTTGTTCGTCGTAAAAATCAACGAGGATTTCGAGATTGCAGGCAGGATGGTGGACCGCAGCGTGCTCAAGTGGGGAGGTAAAACCGAGATCAGGGTTCACTGGGATCAGCTTGAAGGGGTTGTTTGATCAGGTTGGTGGTGGATCGTATTCAGTTGGGCGGGTGATGGTTTTACCCGCCAGAACAAGTTGATGGGGCAGAAGAGAGCGCCGCACACGGCCCACCGTCACCTCGAACAAAGCGACTGAGTTGCGCCCTTTGCGCTTTGGTGGGGCGACAAGGTCGATCTGTTTACCTGCAGCTTCTGCCTTTGTAAGGTTCACGGCTTCATTCAAATCCGTATCCGCAGATATGACCAAAGCGCGATCAAACCGGTCCTGAAGGCCATCGGCCATGAGATGAACGCCGATATTTACGTCGGTTTCTTTTTCTTCATGTGCCTTGTAGCGCACGCTGCAGCTTTTGCACTGCATGGGCTTTTCTTTGAAACGACCTTCAATGAACTGGACACCTTGGGCTTGTAAAGCGGCGACGTATCTTTGGTGGCGCCGATAGCTAGCAGGCATCCAGGTTGCATAGGCAGAAAAATATTTGACGGTAGTGACCGCCTCGTTCTTGCGTACAAGGGTTTGGGACAATGCCCAAAGATCAAGCCATTTCAGATGGTTCTCGCCCAGATCGTCCAGAGCGTGGTAGAGATTGAAGCCGTCAATATATACTGAAACCCGCCGTGCAGTCATGCGTTCACCGAACCTAGAAATGAAAAAGCCGCCCTTGCGAGCGGCTTATCCGATGGCGCGAACCCCACCGGTTAGATGATCCCTATTTAACACTGAAAAGTGTTTACGCAAGCCTAATGTGCCGTTTGGCACCAACTAGGAGCACAAGAGTTGCTCGTTCGCTTCTCCATCAAGAACTTGGCATCGGTCTACTTTCAGGGGCTGTCTTCAACCGTGATCCCGGCAGTGTGCCGGTCTCGCTTTGAGCGATAGACAGAGCCGGGCATCGACGGGCTGACGCCCGCTCACCCCAACCCTGACAGCATCCATATCCTGTTGATCCGCCTGCCATCCCGGCAGGTCCGAGAAAACCGGCAAGCGCCGCCGTTGGCGTCGGTTCCGGTCGAGAATTCCGGTTCCTCCCACGCGCAGGCGCGCGGTTCCCTCCCAAATTCACGCCCTTCACCCGGTTGTCACGGCCCCGCCAGGCCGCAGGACGGGCTTTGCCCTTACCTGCTCTGCCCTTCGGAATGCATGGGCATTCCAAAGATCAGAACAGGAAGGCCCGCCCATTGGCGGAAAGGGGAGCAGACCCGGACCGCGTCACGCGAAGGAGGGTCACAAATGACCGCAGAGAAGTTTGACGTTTATTCCCATGTTACCAACCAGATCATCGCGCAGATCGAGGCGGGAACGCCGCCCTGGCGCAAGCCGTGGACTGGCGGTGGCGTATCGGTCAGCTTGCCGGAACGGTTCAACGGCGAGGCTTATCGGGGTATCAACATCCTGATGCTTTGGGCCACGGCGATGGCCAAGGATTACAGCTCAGCCCGCTGGATGACGTTCAATCAGGCTAAGCAGCTTGGGGGCCATGTCCGCAAGGGTGAGAAATCCGCAACCGTTGTGAAATACGGCACCGTCGAGCGTGAGGACGAGAACGGCGAGGAACGCCAGATCCCCTATGCCAAAGCCTACCGCGTGTTCAATGCCGACCAGATCGAGGGTTTGCCTGCTGAGTTCTACATCCTGCCCGATCCGCCCCGCGATCTTGGCACCGTGGCCGACCCCGCGCTGGAGGCGTTCTTTGCCGCGAGTGGCGCGCAGATCGACGTGACCGAAGAGCCGCGCGCCTATTACAACATCAGGACCGACCGGATTCACATGCCGCCGATTGGCGCGTTCCACCGGGCCGCAGGCTACTACGGCACCTTGGCGCATGAGCTGACCCACTGGACAGGGGCGACGAAGCGGCTGGATCGTTTGGGCCGGTTCAATGACCGCAAAGCTTATGCGTTCGAGGAGCTGGTGGCCGAGATTGGCAACTGCATGCTTTGCGCGCAGATCGGGGTAGAGCCTGAATTCGATCAGAGCGCGGCCTATGTCGAAGGATGGCTTGAGGCGATGAAGGAAGACAGCCGCGCGATTTTCCGCGCCGCGTCCGAGGCGCAGAAGGCCGTGGATTACATCATGGATCGCACCGCGCAGGCCGACCGGATGGCGGCTGAGTAACAGCTCGCACCGCCGCAATGATCGAGGCCCCCGTCAGCAGGCGGGGGCTTTTTGCGTTGTGGCGTGATCATGGTCGAAGGCGGTTTCAGGGTGACCTGTCGGAGGGCAACCTGAAGGCAACCCGCCGACAGGCCCGGCGCTTCGCGCGGACGCGCATGAGATGCCCGGAAAGGATGGTCTACGACGTTCAAGGTTTATTCCTGAACATCTGGCCCGGCGAACTTCCAAATTCGGTTCGGAACGCCGTGATGAAGGAGGAAACATCTCTGTATCCGACATCGAATGCGGTCTGCGTGACCGAGATGCCCGCACCGAGCCGAGCCAGCGCCGTCTGAAGGCGGAGCTGACGCCGCCAGGCACCGAAAGACATGCCAAACTCCGATAGAAAATGCCGTGCAGCAGTGCGTTCGCTCAGACCTGCACGTGGGGCCAGAGCCGACAGCGGGTCTTGAATGGACGGATCGTCCAACAGAAGCTTCGCCAGCCGTGCCAGCGGTTCGCCAGATGATATCGGCAAACCTGTTCTTGGATCAGGCAAAGCATCCAGCCGGTCGAACAACACAGCAACAAGTCGTCTGGCTTCTGGTGTTTTCCAGTCTGGTCCGAGGTCCGCAACTTCGGGCAGCAATGCGTGGGTAAGCGCATCAACGGCGACAATACCCTGTCGGCGCGCGCCGAAACGCTCCGGATCGACATAGCAGGTCGTAAGGGTGAATGGTGTCGAGGATACGATCCGGTGTTCGGTGCCGGGTGCTATCCAGACACCTCGTTGCGGCGGGATCGTCCACTGGTGGTCCCGGGTGGCAACGGTGAGCGTTCCTTGGCTCACATGGATGAGCTGTGCGCGGCGATGCGCATGAAACGGAACGTGAATGCGCTCATATCGCTCTTTCAGAACAAAGAGCGGCATCGGTGTCTGGTCAGGATTGATCCTTGTCGCCATCACCTCTCGTCGCTTTGGCAGGGAATCCATATTACTTGGCACATAGTGGAAGGTCTGCCAACCCTCGCGCCGCTATATGTCCGGTATCAACACTGAAACAGGAGAAAACCGATGAAATTAGCAATTCTTGGACGTGGTAATATGGGCGGCCCGCTCGCCGAACTGGGCCGCAAAGCCGGTTATGACGTGAGCGTCGTAGGGCGGGACGGAGATGCCGCCGCAGCGATCACGGCTGCCGATCTGATCGTGCTTGCTCTGCACTATGATCCGGCGAAAGCCCTCTTGTCGGAAAAAGCCGTTCGAGCCGCGCTGGACGGCAAGGTTCTTATCGACGTCACCAATCCGCTGGCACCGGATTACATGAGCCTGACCGTCGGGCACGAAACGTCAGCCAGCGAAACGCTGGCGGCAATGGTTCCCGGGACGCGGGTCGTCAAAGCCTTCAACACGGTCTTCGCCGATGTGCTCAAGGGTCAGGCGGCAGGCACGGACTCTCCGGTGCCAGTCTATGTCGCGGGCGACGATGCCGATGCTCGGGCACAGGTCGTAACCTTTGTCGAAGATCTGGGGATGGTCGCGATCGAAAGCGGCCCTCTCAGCAACGCGCGGTACCTCGAACCAATGGCGGAAATGATGATCCAGCTCGGCTATGGGCTGGGTCACGGCCCCGAGATCGGTTTCGCTTTGGTCAAAGCCGCCTGACAAGGTCGTCTGGACAGGGGGCGGCCCATCAGCCGCCTTCTGAAACGGTCGTTTGCGCTGGTGACAAAAACGTATGAGTTTTTGCGTTACGAGCCTTCTTCTGCCAACAAAAGTAGCTCGGAGAACACTATTGGAGAGAGCGCGATGCCGATCTTGAAACTCTGGAGTGCATTTTCAGGTTGAGTGAGCTGATCTCTGCGGGCGAGGTTCGACAATTCGATCTGAATATCACGAAGACGCGCCAGAATGTGCTGCGCTGTCTTCTGCGTCATGCGACGTGTTTGAGTCAGATAGGCCGAGTGCTCCGTGTCCCGTGAGAGGTAGGTGCTGCGAAGAAACGCCATATTCAGCTTCACAAGTGTTTGGTGCAGAGGGCCATCGCGACGAAACTCGACCGGACTTTGTACAGTCAGGCGAATGCGATTGCCCGGCATGACTTCAGCGAGCCCATTTTTCTCCAGCGTCATGCCCAGTTTGAAGATTCTCTGCCTCTCTAGCTGATACTGTTCCTGAATGGCGTCTATCGTCATGCCATCGAGCAGCAAAAGAAACAGGTTGAAGGCTGGACGGTCCTTGGCAAGCTGCGCCTCCTGCCTGTCAGTAAGTTGGGTCGGTCGCACGTCAACGCGGTTTGCCTCCGCTACCAGATCATCAAGTGTCAGGCCGAGCGCGGCGCAAATCTCATTCATGCGGCTGAGCTTGCAATCCCGCTCCGCAAAAATGCGTTTGATGGTTGGCTCTGACAGTCCCAACAGCTCAGCCAAGGCGGCATAAGTCATCCTGCGCGCTTTCAGGACAGATTTCAGTAGCTCGAAAAGTTCCGCCTGCATGATGGCCTCGCAATGCTGAAGGAGACAAAAGGTATCGCATTTAGATACCAGAAAGAGGCGAATTGCGATACACGTATCTAAAAACTAGAGGTTGCCCCACGAAAGAAGGAGCAACTCATGAACCACATCTTTACATATATCGCGGCTGTTCTGACCGGTCTGACCTCGCCTTTGCATGCCGATCCGGCAAGTTGGACTGCCGGTCCGTTTGATATGCCCGAAAGTGCGATATTCGACGCAACGCATGACCGTATCATCGTCAGTGTCATCCACGGGCACCCTGGCGAAGCGGACGGAAACGGGCACTTGGCCCTGCTGTCGCCGGATGGTGAGATTTCAGACCCAAGCTGGATCACGGGGCTGGATGCGCCAAAAGGCATGGCGATCGTAGGGGAAACGCTTCTTGTCGCCGATCTCACACGTTTGCACGAGATCGACTTGGCGACGGGGACTTTTCTGCGCAGCCTGGATGTCGAGGGCGCGGTGTTCCTCAATGACATTACGTCCGATGGTGAACAGGCGTATCTTAGCGATTTCATGGGCAATCGCATCTGGCACTATCAGGGAGGCGAGATGACTGTCTGGCTTGAAGACGAAGCACTGGCGCATCCGAATGGCCTTTACCTGGACGAAGAGCGGCTTGTCGTCGGGTCTTGGGGACAAGGGATGCGCGACGATTTTTCTACGGAAATACCCGGCTCCTTGCTCGCAGTCGATCTTGAGACTCAAGCGATCAGCACCATTGTCCCGAGCCTTGGAAACCTCGACGGCATTGTACGGATAGGCGACACGCTTCTAGTCAGCGACTGGATTACGGGGCAGCTCTTCGAGGTTGATGCGGATGGTGCTCATACGGTCGTGGCCGAGTATCCTGCCGGGCTTGCGGATATTGCGGCATACGGCAACACGCTGGTTCTTCCTTCCATGTTGGAAGGCAATGTGTCAGCGCGAGCCTACCCCTGAGACTTGAGAGGATGAGCGACATGGAAAATCCCTATGAGCGGGGCAAGGCACTCGCTGAAAGGCATAACCCCGGTTTGGAAGAGGCCCTAGAGGCGCGCTACGGCGCGCTTCTACCTGGAATGCCGCAAGACCTGATCAGTTTCGTCTACGGGCAACACTATGATCGGCCAGGACTGTCCCTTCGTGATCGCAGCCTTGCGACGATCTCCGCTCTTGCTGCTTTGGGCGGACAGACAGCCCCTCAACTTCGCATTCACATTGAGGGAGGGCTAACGGCTGGCCTTACCCAAACGGAAATAGCGGAAGCGATCTGGCAAATGGCATTGTACGGTGGCTTTCCCGCCGCCATCAATGCGCTCAACGTAGCTTTGGAGTGATTCAAAGAACGTAGCGAGGCTGGACAAAAACCCCTTGCCAATACCTAGTAGTCAAAAACGGTCGTTTGTGCCGCTCTACCCTGCCCCACGCCGGATCAATCGCTTAGGCTGGACAAAAACCCCCGGCAAAACCTTTGCAGTTTTGGCAGGTTTTTGTCACAGTGAGGTATGATCATCGGATATGCCCGCGTCAGCACTGACGACCAGAACCTGGATTCACAGACGGATGCTCTTTCGGCAGCCGGTGCCGAGAAGGTTTTCGCAGACAAGATCAGCGGATCGAGGCGCGCGCGCCCTGAGCTGGACAGAATGCTCGAGCAGCTCCGCGACGGCGACGTTGTGACTGTCACAAAGTATGACCGCCTGGCGCGGTCCCTGAAGGACCTTTTGGAGATCGTAGAGGCGATCCGTGAACGCGGTGCCGGGTTTCGGTCTCTGGCTGAGGACATCGACACGACGACGCCGGCAGGCCGTCTCGTATTTCATGTCTTCGCTTCCATCGCCCAGTTTGAGCGGGAACGGATTTCCGAGCGAACAAGGGAAGGCTTGGCATCGGCTCGCAGGCGCGGACGGATCGGCGGTAGGCCCCCTGCCCTAACGACCGCCCAGAAAGACGAGGTACGGCGCATGAGGGATGAAGAACATAGGGCCATCACCGAGATAGCCCGGCTGTTCAAAGTTAGTGAACGAACGGTTCGGCGCGCTTAGTTTACTTTAAGGCGCTATTGATCCCTGTGATGAGCTTTATCCACTGTTCTCGTTCTGCGTCGCTCAAATCAGATGCGCTATGATCACGTGACCATCGCAGAAATGCCTTTGCCAGCTTATACTTTGAGAAGTCTTTGATCTCGCTTTCAAAAACAGAAACGAGTGAGCGTTTTACCTGTCCCTTCGCTTTGGCGGCGACGTCCCAGCTTAGCTCGATGTTCGCAACGCTAATCAGTGTATCGCGCAATAGGTCTTCGATCTCTGCGCCTTTGATTTCGGCATTCAGATAGTCCTTTGTTCTAAGGATCGCCTTGTTGCCGAGGGTGTGGACAAGCGTGTCCTGTTCGGCTGCCTGGTTGCCTGCATTGTCAGAGTCGAGGAGAGCGGCCACCTTCAAACCTTGCGCGTGAAGGATTGTCGCGAAGTAGACCACCTTTCCTGCGGTGTTGGCCGGAACCATAGCGATCTTCTGGTTCAAGTCTGCCTCTCCTGCTTCGCGCAGAAGCCCGGAAACCGCATCGACATACCAGTAGTCGGTCAAGCCCTCGAGAACGAGGTTCTGCTTCTGCGTGAATAAGCTTTGAGCTAAGTCATACCCGAGCGCCTCTTGAAGTGGAAGCAAAGCCGCCGGGTCATTCGCCGTAACAGATGTATGGACTTTCGTCCCTTCATTTCGGTCGGTCATTTCGACAACGCGAACCAGATCGAGCTCGGCAGGGCCGACCAGAAATGGCGAGTGTGTCGTGAAGAGTGTTTGGTTCTTGGCCGCAAGCCTGGAAACGGTTTCTCTGAAATCGCGTTGCTTGAGCCCATGCAGATGCAAGCCCGGTTCGTCTAGCAACAGGATCGCGTTGTTGTGCTTGTCCTGCGCTTCCGCGAAGAAAACCACGAAGAATGAGACAAGCCACTGAAAACCTTCTGAGCGCTGATCGAGTTCGACCTCGACGCCAAGCTCATCCTCCACGACCACTTTCAGATATTGCCCGTCCGCCTTGATCCGGAGTCGGTCTGCCTCTGCGCGGTTTGGGTTCGGGTTCCATACCTCTCGAATGCTGTCTGTCAGCATGATGCTGGCTGAGTTCAAGCGGTAGTCGCGCTTGTCGAGCTCATCACGGAACGTATCAAGCTCGACGATCTGGCCGTTGGGAGCCAAGCCTGCCTTTCCAAGCTTGGAAAGCTCTTCGGCGTTGAGGCCAAGAAGCTTGAGAAGGCACATGTTACCATAGTCGTAGCTGTCGTCCTCGAGAACGCCCGACGCGACCCTCTGAGCGAGCTTGGCGAGGTGGATAATCGGGCGGACTCTAAAGTAGTTGCTAAAGAGAACGAATTTTGGCGTCCTTTCATCCAATATCTTGAGTGCTTGGGCTCGATCCATTGGCTCTTGGATCGCGGCACGAAGGCGTTTAAGCCGCTCGTTCTCCTTTGTATTGTCCTCGTCAACGAGTGTGATCGCATCCTTCAGCCATGGCTCAAGTGCGGCAGCACGTTTCTCACTGATGATGAACGACTGCTGCCAACCCGAAACAATATCGTTCAAGGTTTTCGATGGCGGATCGCCTTCGCCATCCTCGGTCACCTGGCCATCGAGATGCTTCGCAAGCCTGAGAAGATCGCTCTCAATGTCCTCATATGTCTTTCGGGCGGGTAAACCGACAAGTGAGTGCGTAGCCCGATTGCTGAGGTAGCGCGTGCAGGTGTATTGAAGATTCTCAACCTGAACAGATTCAGGAAGATCTTTCAGGTCGTCGTCCAACGAGAACCACACCGTGGCAACCGGCGTGTCATCAGGATCAACTTCTCCCTGGTCAATCTTATTCAGGAGTTTTCGGGGATAGTCCCGCAAGCTATCAAAGCCGCTGACTCCTTCTGGGCGGTTGATCTGCTGCAAGGCTTGGAGAATTGCGGACTTTCCTGCCTCGTTGGGACCAACCAGAATGGTCTTCAGCTCTTCGATCTCAAACTCACCAGTATCTCGAATGCTGCGATAGTTTTGGACCCTAGCTTTTATCAACTTCATGCATAATCACCTAATAAGTCACTGGAAATTCAAACCGGACTGAAACGCGTAGCCGACGATATTTTTCCTTCAAGCGTTGCTACTATCTGCTCTAGCTCCACTCTAGCTTCCGCTTGAAGTCCCAGGCATTGCGAGATTCCATTTTCGTCAGTGCTCAATCGGGTATCTAGACTCAAAGAAAACGATCCATCGCCATTTTGCGACACGCCGTACGAATGAAACTGCATCGAGTCACCCAAGTTGGCCGGTTCCGCTAAATGGCCAAAATTGAACTCCTTTTTCATGTAATCTAACAGCCGGTCCTGAACAACAAGCACCAGCTTCCTGTTTACATGTTCAAATGTCTGCACCTTATGATGCATTTGAACAAGGATCGTCTTCGCTGTCATCTTCCAGTTCATGCCAAACGATCGCTTTAGATCTTCAGCCTTGTCGGCCCGTGGTAGGCCGAGGTCGCGTAGCAGACGCTGGCGGTCAGGCCATACCGTTCCCGTGGTGTCCAAAGTTTGCAACTCGATGCCAACGAAGTCTTTCACCTTTCCTGACCGCTCCGAAACAAGGAAATAATCTACGCTACCTCCTGGCACGGTCACTTCTGAAACGATGTGAAGTTCGTTGCCAGGCTGATGAGCCGTAAGGAGGTGTAGGCAATCCGTGAAGATTTGCCGTTTCTCGAGGAGCCTTGTCGGGCATATGATGATTGGTTCTAGAGGACGCCCGTACGACACTGTACAGGTTCCGATGGATATTCCTGGATCGCTCTTTCTTACCTTGTAACAACGCCGTCCCAAGAATGGGCATTGCTGCTCTTCAGTCACGTTTGCCCAATCATCCCATTCTTGATCAGTGGAACGGCCAAAGAACTCTTTAACTCTGCTCATCCCCCTGCCCCACAGCGATGTTGAGCCATGCTTATGTATTCTGCTGAAATATCTATCCCTATCGACCTTCTGCCCAGCTCTTGTGCGACTTTCATTGTTGTACCTGTTCCACAAAACGGGTCTAGGACGGTGCCGCCAGATGGACATGTGGCCAAGATGGGAATCTTGCAAATATCTTCCGGATACGCTGCGAAGTGCTTTTTTCGTTTTTGTGTGTCTTCAGGTATGATGTCCCAGACGTCTGCCGGTTTGCTGCCTTTCGGGTGGTAGCGAAGAAAATAGAACCCCTTCTCAACCAACTCCTTCGCCCGCCCCGATAACTTCTTGCTGTCTGAATGCGTTGTTCTTTGCTGACCCCGAATGACCATACGGAAATCGGAAATTTCACCTGCGCCGACACGCTTAAGTGTTTCATTGAGAGCTTCGAAAGCCGCAGTCTTTTCAGATTTTGAAAGCTCTGTGGATAGCTCGATTTGTCGGCGGTAGCGAACCCCCGATACGCCCGTGGCTGATACGACGGAACCGTTGACCACTTTGGATTCACGGGGTCGCGTCCTAATCGCGTCAGCATCATAGAAGTATTTGTTTTGTTTGACGAAATGGAAGATGTTCTCGTGCTTGTTTCCTAGTCTATCTTTAGAGTTATCCATTCCACTTTTGACTTTGTTCCATATTACGCTGTTCCGCAGAATCCAGCCTGCATCGTCAGTCAACGCAAACGCTACCCGCCACGGAATGCCGAGAAGGCTCTTGTTCTGGTATGAGTCACCAAGGTTGAGCCATAACGACCCTGTTGGCTTAAGCACACGGTGCACTTGGTCAAGGATACTCACTAGGTTCCTTATGTAGGCGTAATGAGTTTCTTCTAGCCCAATGCCCCCACTTTCGTATTCTCGCTTGCCCCAATAGGGCGGAGATGTAACTACGCAGTCCACTGATGCTTCTGGCATCTCGCTCAATACGTTGGCGGCTTCTCCGACGTACCAACGTGGTTTGCAGTCATCCTGTGAAAGAACAGCTTTACTATCGACGATTGCGGCTTTCTTAACTTGGTTGTTCACGTATTTGCCTCGTAAATTGTCCACATCTCTTCGATTAACTGCCCCTGTGTGATGCCCAGTCGCTCAGCTTCAGCCGCAATAGCCTCCCCTACCCTGGGAAACACTTTGGGATGCAGCTGGTAAGTCCGTGGGCTGGGTTTGCGACCGGGTTTCTTTCGCGGAGTTCTATCTAGGAATCCCCTGGCCTCTCCGACCTCATCAACGCGTCGAACCTCTTCAACGGTTGTGTCTTTTGGACGAGCTTTGAGACCTGCAAGTCTATTTGAGCCGTTCATAAACTGCCTCCGTGAATGCTTGCGCGTTGATCAGTGCCTTATCTACCTTGCCGCCTGTAACCATCTCGGGATCACGCATCATTTTCGTGAGGTCGCCGCCATAGGCAAAGAGCTCTGAAAACGCCGCTCGAGCAACTAATGAAGGTTCAATCACGTCGATCCCTGCCCCGTTGAGCTGTGCTTCCAACTCCTTCTGAACGCGGCTTTTGACGGCTGCGCTGGTTTTGGTCAGCACCACAGCATGCCGGATTGACCGCCCAAGCGCTTCTTCCTCTTCGCGAACCAACGCCAGTGCTTCTGAGCCGATCTCTGCGTCGAGCGCAGTCGGTTGCATCGGGACGATCACCAGGTCCGCCTGGGAGATGGCGCGACTGACGAGTTGGGACGCAACGCCTTCCAGGTCCACAATGACGATCTTGCCGTCACCATCCGCGCTCCGGATGGTCGGAACGATCTCTGAACGACCAACGTCGCCCTTCAGGGTCACACCAGAAGGTGCGCCATGTGACGCCCATCGGGTAAGAGACTTGTTCGGGTCGCAATCAAGCACCGTGACATCTGCGCCCATGCGAGCGAACTCAGACGCCAGAAGAACGGCGCATGTTGATTTTCCAACCCCACCTTTGGGGCTTGCCATAACGATGACGGGCATTGCTCGATCCTGCCGCTTTGTTGTTACCGGATTTATATCGTATACCGGAATTAAATCCAACACCGGAATTAAATAACTTACCGGTTTTATTTCCATAACCGGTTTTTAATTTCACGGCCTGCCTCGCTTCTCAAACCACTTCCGGCAAAACCCAATGAAAGCGCGATCAGCGTTGCGGGGTGGCTCAACACACCAGTCGCGCCACTCTCGTTCCAGAAAACGAACGTCCCAACCAGGCGCTGCATGGCGAGCTTCTTCGTAGGTGTCGGACTGGAGAGGTGGAATACTGCCTTCAACAAGCTGGGCAGGAAACATCGTGCCGCGATTGGTGAACACCACCATGTCGGCTTCATCTTCAAAGGTAACATGGTAATCCGGCAAATGGTCATGCTCAGCGAGCTGCCGGATCATCTGCCGAAAGCGCTTCTGGGGGCTTTGAGAGCCTGTTTTGAGCAGGAGTTTTGCCAGCGTGATGCGCCAGGTTTTCTGCTGCCCGCAATGCTTCCGGGCGATCTCGTACACCCGTCTTTCAATGGGCTTGCGTAGGCGGAAGTAGTCCCGGTGGAGGGTCAATACCTCTTCGTTGCGGATTGCGTTGAAAACCCAGTCTGACAGCTTTACTTCACACCAGAGAAGACGGCCATCGAGGCCATGTTTCCGGCGGATCGAGGAAGCGTCGATCAGGCCAAAGCCATCGACTTGCTCTTCATCGCCAGTGACAATGTTTGTCCTGATCCGCGTCCCTTCGAGGCGATCAAGGGCATCGAGCAGGGACTGGTATTCCCGGCCACTTGTACCCCGGTTGGTGAAAATTAGCAGCTCTCTGGAGTTGATCCGCACGCGGGGAGAGACGGCTTCGCCTTCCTTCAGCTTCGCCATGATCTGACTGATACAGTAGATCAGAATGTCCTTGTCGTAGATCGTCGCCAGACCCTTCACACTCGGCGTAATCTGCAGCCACTTGTCACCATTCTCATAGCGCTTGATCGTCGTCTCAGGCTTCTTTGAGAGGGAATAAAACGGATGCTCCATGTGTTGCATCACGTCCTTCAGGACAGCATCAGCCACATCACAGATGAACAGATCATGCTGCGGATGGCGATCCGGCAGGAGCGGGGCGAGGGCATTCGTGTTATCAGTTACCATGAGTCGACATTCGTGGTTTTAGTTACCGCAGTCAAGATTCGTGTTATCAGTTACCAAAAGCAGGATTTCAGTTACCAAGATTCGTGTTATTAGTTACTAGCTTTAAGGGAAAGATATTATTTTTCAAATCGTTACGCAAATTTCGGGGCCACGTAACACAGATTCTAACACAAATATAACACCTAGCTTCTCAGGCAGAGCCGTCACAATCAGCACTTCACCGCTCACCGCTGGTAGAACACACAGGCATCAACGCCCGTGGTTGTCGTGGTCCAGGACGCTCCAAGGACAGCGCACATGGAAGCGTTGCTGGCTAAGAAACGAGGAAGCGTCACCGTCAGGACAAGAGCCAGAACGACAGCACTCAGACCGAACCATGGAAGACGGCTTTTAAATCGATCCAGCTTCTGTTCCCTTTCCCAAAGCTGGCGCATGGCATCCGACTTGGCCAGGTCGGCCTTCCTGAGAACTTCCTGAGTGTGGTTGGACGCCCGCAGCAGATCACCGGCCATCTGGCCGACGCGGGTCAAGGTGTCGCCGATCCTGCCGTCGATAGTTGTGCCGACAATCTCGCCATAGCGTTCCGGGTCGGTTTGCTTTTGAGCGGCAAAGGCAGCAGAGCGGGCTTCCGTCGCTGTCTTGTTCACCCGGTCGAGCACCCGTGTCTGATCATCCACCCGATCTGAGATGCTGGCAACAGCCGTGGCGAGAAGATCAAGCGTTTCGCGCAGATCATCGTCTGAAAGCGGGGCAGGGGAGGCAGGCGTGTCAGACATAGCGGATTGCTTTCAGGTTATTGGGCTTCAGGTGTGAATAGCCCGGCAAATTCAGGATCGGCGTAGTAGCGTAGCTTTTGCGCGACGGCGGTGGCCTGCCCCTGGACGCGCAAAAGCTGGCGTTCCGGGGGAAGCTGCATGATTTCATCGGGGGTCAGCAGATCACGGCCCGTGAGGTTGTTTGAGAAGCTGGGGCCATCACCGGGCTTGAAGCTGTCGGTCTGGAACCCGGCGGTTTCCTGGCCGATCATCTGGCTCAGCCATTTGGCCGTCTCGAAGTCATTCACCCCGAAGACCTGTTGCACCCCGGCGTTGGCGATGAAGGTGTTTGCCCGGTCGCCATAGAGGTCCTTGAGCTGGCTCATGTCCTGCAGGATTGGCCAGAGCTGAAGCCCGTAGCCTGCCATCAGCCCCATAGCGCGCTCTACGGCCTCCAGACGGCCCAGGGCGGCGAATTCATCGAGCAGGAAGAGGGCAGGGGCCTTGAGGCGCTCAAATTGCCCCTCTGACGCGTTCTGAGGCCGTTCAGCGTCCCGAGCAACGTCCTGGAGTGCCTGGGAGACCAGAAGGCGCAGCCAGCGGCTGTAGGCGTCCATCCTGTTGGGCGGCAGGACCAGGAAGATAGATGTGATCTGGTGGCGCAGATCGGAGAAGGCGAAGTCCGAGCGCGCCAGGCATTTGGCGATCCGGGGCGAGTCGAGAAAGTGCGTGTGGCGCTGCGCGTTCGAGAGGACCGAGGCGGCTTCCCGATCCGCCTTGCCGAGGAAGCGGTTGGCGGCGCGGGCAATCAGCCCACCTGCCTCATCGCTGTCCTGCATCAGCTCCAGCAGCGACCGCAGCTTTTCCGGGGGCAGGGTGAGATATTCCCGGACGGTGGCGAGGGACCGGCGGTCGCGGTCCTCGTGGCAGACGCAGAACATGATCAGCCCGCCGAGGATGGCTTTGGCTTCCTCGTTCCAATGCGCTTCCGTCACCTGTCCCGGCGGGTCCATGACAAGCGCCTCTGTCAGGGAGGCGGCATCTTCACCCAGATCAAGGCTGTCCGGTGTCAGCCTGTCGAGCGGGTTATATGCGGCGGAGGGATGGCCGCTGACCATGCCAGTGTTGCCAACACCAAACGGATCGAGGACGTGGACCGGCCCGAAGCGCTGCCGGGCTTCACCTGCGATCCGGGCGTTCTCGCCCTTGGGATCAATGACCAGCACCGAGCGTTCCGCCGCCAGCAGGTTCGGGATCACGGTGCCGACGCCTTTCCCGGCCCGTGTCGGGGCGAGGGTGATCAGATGGGCTGGGCCGTCATAGCGCAGTAGCCGCCCGGTGTGAGGATTGCGCCCGATCAGAAGACCGGCATCCTCGTGTTCTTTCCCGCGCTCCAGCTTCTTCAGCTCTTTTCGGTTCGCAAACCGCGCCGAGCCGTGGCTGTCACCCGTCAGCCCGAAATAGGCATCAGCGCCGGAGGCCATGCGCCAGTAGTGGAACCCGAAGACAGCGCCAATGAGCATGAAGGGACCGAAGACCAGCCACTGCCAGGCACTGTCGCCGGGCGGCTGATCGAAGAAGGCAAAGATGAACGGCGTGGCCACAAGCGTTCCGAGCATCGCCCCAAAGAGGACAGCGCCGATCATCCAGCCCAACAGGATGGGCGTGAAAATCAATCGACCGAAGAAACGGAACAGCCCCCCGAAGACGAGCATGACGCTCCGCATCAGGACGCGCCATCATCGGTAGGGGCAGGGGAGGGGGCCTCCCACTCCGCGAAGGCCTTACGATCCTGTTCACGGGAGAGGTTGCGGATCAGCCGGTCGAGCATGGCCGCAGCACTCGAATCCCGTTCCGCCAGGTCCATGAGCGCCCCGCCCAGGATCACCTTGCGGCGTGTATCCAGCTTGCGCTGTCTGGTGGCTTCCCGGTTCTTCAGAGCCTGAAGGCGGGCCTTGGCCTGGGCATAGCGTTTCTCGGCGCGTTCAAGCTCAGTCTCGGCCAATTCGGGTATCCACTTCAAAGAAGGCATGTGTAAAGGTTAGGCTTGCCACAACCAGCGATAGCGCTTACCCGTAGACCTGTAAAGGACAAGGGCGCACTTATGCAAACTCTCCACCTACGGTTCCAAGATTTGCGTGCGATCTCCTTGAGGCAGGGCCTCAGCCAATGGCGAACTCCGTCCGACGCGAGACGCGCCGGAATGAAAGGCTCTCCCGGCCTCTCAAACTCTCCAGGGCCAACTTTGGCAGTTGGATCGCGTCCCGCAATGTCGCGCCAGCGTCTCGCCCGATGCCCCACGGTGGGGGCCGGTCTGCCGCTGGCGTCTCCCTCACAGGAGGTCCGTGCCGTTGGACCTGGCGGTGCCGACACGAACCGGGTTTGCCCCCGGCAAACCGCCAGTGATCTGTCCCCATATCCCGCCCCCCATGAGGCTGGGGATCTGGGGGCAGGTCACTGGCAAGCCCGCGCCTTAGAGAGCCAAAGGCTCGCGTCGGGCGGGCTGTCTTTTCCATTCGTACCGCGCCGGGGCAGGGCGCGATCCAGCAAGGAAAAGACGGCTGACCCGGTGGCCCATGTTCGGGCATCGGCCAAGGTCAGCAGCGGCGCGTGTTGGTATCGTCTGCATCGCAGGGCGGGGTAGTCGGCATGGCCAGCTACCACCTCTCTGTGAAGACGATCAAACGCAGCGCCGGGCGCTCTGCCACGGCAGCCGCGGCCTACCGTGTCGGGGAGCGCATCGAGTGCCAGCGTGAAGGTCGTGTCCACGATTACACCCGCAAGCAGGGCATCGAGGAGACCTTCATCCTGGCACCGAAAGACGCGCCGGACTGGGCCACGGATCGGTCCCGCCTCTGGAACGAGGTCGAGGCCAGCGAGACCCGCCGCAACTCCGTCACCGCCCGCGAGTGGGAGCTGGCCCTGCCCTCCGAGATCAGCGCCGAGGACCGGTCGCAGATCACCCGCGATTTCGCCCAAGAGCTGGTCAGCCGCTACGGCGTGGCCGTCGATGTGGCGATCCACGCGCCGCACCGGGAAGGCGATCAGCGAAACCATCACGCCCACGTCCTGACCTCCACCCGCAAGCTGGAACCAGAAGGCTTCACCGCCAAGACCCGCGTGCTCGATTCCGCGAAGACCGGTGGTGTCGAGATCGAGCAGATGCGCGGCCTCTGGGCCGAGTTGCAGAACCGCGCGCTGGAGCGGGCAGGGGAGGTGGAGCGTGTCGATCACCGGTCGCTTGAGGCGCAGCGTGAAGCGGCGCTGGAGCGGGGCGATCAGTTCTCCGCCGAGGAACTGGACCGCGACCCGGAGCTGAAGCTGGGACCGGCGGCGAACTCCATGGAGCGCCGGGCCAAAGCGATGGCCGAGCGCCAGGGACGGGAATACAAACCCGTCACCGAGCGCGGGGCCGTGGCCCCTGCCCCCCCCCAGGCCCCCCCCCCGCTCCCGGAACAGCACGCCCGCCCGGCACCGGCCGCCGCGCCCCTCCGCACACAGCCCGAGTCCGGGCCGGGCAGCCCCCCCC
>ERZ724575.17-NODE-17-length-25751-cov-3.815173_pt1 | contig 25751 bp, 25 predicted proteins | sample MGYA00375869_ERZ724575 | MGnify/ENA primary metagenome ERZ724575 (study PRJEB28725, sample SAMN03264848) | marine sediment metagenome | biome: marine pelagic biome; feature: marine oligotrophic desert; material: marine snow | place: Pacific Ocean:North Pacific... | reverse complement strand
ATAAGCAGTTGTTTTGCAATTATTGGGGGCGTGATAACCTTTTCCTACACGCCACCACTGTTTATGTGCCTACTTCCTGTAGTAATTGGGTTGGTACTGGCGTCGCCTATTATCCGCTCGTCTAGTTCTACTCACCTAGGTGTTAGCTTACGCAATTGGGGTGTTTTCGTTATCGACCAGGAAGTAAAAGAATGTATGGCACTTAAGCGTTTACGTGTCGCCATGAATTACTTCTCAATTTCTCAGTATAAAGCGGAAGTTCCAGCGCTACCAGATAGCTTGTGGGTAACAATGCCTGAACAGGCGTTACATCAAAAGCCACTGCCTATGCAGGGTATTCAGCAACAGGCCGCATAAGTTACAACGGACCTTCACGCATACAAAAAATCCGATATCAGGAACTGATATCGGATTTTTTATGACTTTCACGGCGGTCACTACTTTTCACGGCGGTCACTACCTACCTGAGTCGCGCAGTCGTATATCCATTTTATCTTTAACGGGTAAAGGTCACAGAGAACGTGACTGGTACTGTGGTAGTAATGCTTTTCAACCCAGCAATCTTTTGCAATGCTTCTACCCCTTCTGTCAGGCCAAATGCTTCAGCCTTAATTAAAGTAGGAGAAACAGTACTTACCGTCATTGTATCGTCATCGAGTTTACTGGCTTTTATTGCAAAGGTCGTGGGTACGGCCTTGCCATGTAGGGTAAGGATGCCGTCAACTTTGGCCACTACCACATCGCCATTTTCCAGGTCTGTGAGGGTGGCAGGTAAGTCTGCAACAAACGTGGCTTTTGCAAACTCAGCGACATTAAACAGCATCTCTTGCATTCGTGAATTGCGAATATCTATGGCAGTATTTACCGAGGCCAAATCTACCTCAATACTTAGCGCTCCACTGTCTGAAAGACTGCCGTCGAAGCTATCAAATTGATGCACTTCTGTGACTTGTGCATTTTTAGTAGAGAGGAAATGCAATGCGCTGGTGTCTTTGTCTACATTCCAGTCAGCCATCGCAGGGAAAGCAAATCCACAGGCAATAAGCGCAGCAGACAACGTCCGAATTCGAGCTGTAATCATGTTATTACTCCTTTGTTTACGCAAACAAAATACCTGCGAGGATGACTCACAGTAAACGTGAAACCTTACGATAAATCTATTACTTTGTATGAGGGTTTACAAAATCATTATACTGCACAACGTCTTGCCAAGGCACCCGTTGATCGCCCATTACCACAAAATCCGGGTTTTCTAGCGAATGGCGCTGGTTGTATGTCAAAGGTTCGAAATTGGCGGCCGCAATGCTACCACCCGCTTCTGAAACAATGCACTGTGAGGCGCCTGTATCCCATTCTCCGGTAACCCCAATACGCATAAATACGTCGGCTTTACCTTCTGCAATAAAGCACGCTTTCAGTGAACAGCTGCCTAAAGGCAGGGTTTGGTATACCCGTTTAGCACACATACGGCCTAATACCTTTTCACGGGATTGGCGACGACTTATGGCAATCATAACCACGCTGTTTTTGGGGTCGTCTAGTTGGCGAACCGAAATAGGATGATCCCCGTCGGGAGACGATTTAAACGCTCCTTTTCCTTTTTCCGCGTAATACAATGATTGCCCTGGGGGCCAAAAAATGACGCCAATCTTTGGCTCATTGTTTTCAATAAGGGCAATATTCACGGCAAAGTCGCCACTGCGGGCGATAAATTCTTGTGTGCCATCAATGGGGTCGATAAGCCAGTAACGTGGCCAGTCTTTGCGTTCTTCTAAACTGGCGTGTTTGTTTTCTTCAGAAAGAATGGGAATATCGGGGGTGGCTTCGCTAAGCTGTTTCGTAATGATGTCATTGGCAAGGTAATCTGCACTGGTTACCGGCGAATCATCTTCTTTCTGGTAGGCATCAAACTCGCCTTTATCATACACGGTGAGCACGGCCTCACCAGCTTCTATTGCAATTCTTTTGGCTATTTCTAATAGGTCTTCGTGGGCATCATCGGGCATAAATTATTGTTCCTTAAACCACTTTTGAGCTAGTAACAGGGCGGCTATACAGCGAGCTTCAATAAAGTCTTCGCGAGCGAGTAACGCATCAGCGTCGGCAAGGGGCCAGTGAATAACCTCCAAGGGCTCTGGCTCATCACCTTCTAGCTGTTGAGGATACAAGTCTTGTGCCAATACAATGGTCATATTGGCATTAAAGAATGTAGGCGCCATACTTACTTTATGTAGCTCAATTAATTCGTTTGCGCCAAATCCGGCTTCTTCTTTTAATTCGCGATCGGCGGCTTCCAGGGCGCTTTCACCAGGGTCAATTAGCCCTTTTGGAAATCCTAACTGGTATGAGTGGGTGCCCGCGGCGTATTCTCGAATAAGCACTAAGGTATCTTTGTCTATCATAGGTACAATCATAACGGCACCGCGATTGCCCCCGGCCATTCGTTCAAATTGGCGGGTTGCACCATTTGAGAACTCTAAATCGAGGCGTTCTACCCGAAAGAGTTTACTCTGGGCAACGATTTCCCGATGGTGAATTTGTGGTAACGGCTTATTCGGGTCAATTTTTCGCATGTCTCTCGCTACAACTTTGTTATCATACCTACTGTATCTAGCTTACTTCATTATAAGGAAAATCGCTTGCCCTTTCTGCCCTGGAATGAAATTGATACGGTGTTGCTGGATATGGACGGCACCTTGTTGGATCTTCACTACGATAACCAGTTTTGGCTTCATCATTTACCCAAACGGTTAGCCGAATTGCGTGGTATTTCTGAGGCGCAAAGCCAAGAAGAAATGGCCAAAAGGTATGAATCTGTTTTTGGACAGATACAGTGGTACTGTCTTGAGTATTGGGCCGAATCGTTAGCGCTAGATTTACATAACGAATTTATGCCACTCAAAAGAGAGTTAGCGCATTTATTAACCTTGCGAGACGATACCATTCCCTTTTTAGAGGCCTTGCATGCGTCGGGGAGAAACGTGGTTTTGGTGACCAATGCCCACCCTGGAAGCCTAGCGCTAAAACTTGAGTTTACACAACTCGATGACCACATAGACAATTTAATATCTACCCACGAGTTTGGTGTCACCAAAGAGTCTCAATCCCTTTGGCAAAAGCTGCAAGCTAGGGTGAAATTCAACCCCGAGCGCACCTTGTTCGTGGACGACTCTTTACCTATATTGGCTGCGGCAAAAGAATTCGGTATTAAACACCTACTAGCAGTGGACAACCCTGATAGCACCTTGCCGCACCGCAATATCACAGAGTTTCCCGCTGTCACCGATTATCGCCTTATGCTGGATGACATACGTCAACATGCAATAGAGAAAAACCATGATTAGTTATCTTTATGTGGGATCTCAAAATCCAGTAAAAGTGAATGCCGCCCTTGAAACCTTAAGTGACACACTTGATGAAGCCTTTGAGGTAGAGGGAATATCTGTTCCCAGTGGCGTATCCGACCAACCCATGACAGAAGAAGAAACCCGAGAAGGCGCCATCAACCGGGTGAAAGTGTTGCTGTCCCTTCATGGTGGTGGGGAAAACGAAGCCTGGTATGTTGCCATCGAAGGTGGTGTAGATGTTTTTGAAGATGGCCCAGCGACCTTTGCCTATGTGGTTATCTATCATGAAGGACATTGGTCAGTGGGACGAAGTGCAAACCTACCTTTGCCAGTGAGCGTGTACCAAGCGCTACAGCGTGGAGAGGAGTTAGGCGATGTGATGGATGCCTTGTTTGACACACACAATATCAAACAAAAAGGCGGCGCTATTGGCTTACTTACCCGTCACCATGCTACCCGGCAAAGTGTGTATCAAGTCGCTCTCACCTTGGCCATGGCCAAGTTCCACTTTCCCGACCTCTACACAGACTAATCTTGGCGGCCAAAGAGAATGAAATCTTTACCTTTGGCCGTAATCTTTACCAACTGCTAAGCGTGTTGAATAGTGAAATTTGTTAGCGCTTTTACAGCTAATCTAATGATATATAAAGCATTTGTGAGTTCGCTTTAATTTGGCTTCTTAGTTGCAATAGCTCCTTAACCAACGGATTAAGGAGTGTAACTATGAGCGAGACAATTGATACCTACAACCCAGCGACGGGTGAGAAGTTAGATCATTATCATTTGATGTCAGCGGACGATGCCGAACAAGCCATTACCCGTTCTCAAGAAGCGTATTTAAATTGGCGCAGAACATCTTTTGCTGCCCGTGCAGATTTGCTAAACAATCTTGCCGATTTAATGGAAGCTCGGGTTGATGATCTCGCCAACCTCATGACCAAAGAAATGGGGAAAGTTACCGCGCAAGGTAAACAAGAAGTGCAGCTTTGCGCGCAAATCTGTCGCTATACCGCAGAGCATGGCGCTGCTGTTCTAGAAGATGAACATCGTATCTTTGAAGGAGGACGCGCCATTATTACCTATCAACCCATTGGGGTTATTTTAGGTATTCAGCCTTGGAATTTTCCGCTGTATCAAGTGATCAGATACAGCGTGTCGAATATCATGGCGGGCAATACTACCGTGCTTAAGCATGCTAAAAATGTATTTGGCATGGCGGTGGCTATTCAGCAGCTTTACGAAGATGCAGGATTTCCGAAAAATGTATATCAGTCACTACTGATTGATGGTGGCACCGCAAGCGACCTTATCAAGCATAAGTATGTACGTGGTGTCACCTTTACCGGCAGCGATGAAGTAGGTAAACAAGTCGCGAAAGAAGCGGCGAGCTTGTCAAAGAAAACCGTCATGGAGCTTGGTAGTAACGATGCCTTTATTGTGCTCGCTGATGCCGATATCGACCACGCCGTAGAGATGTGTATTCAAGGCCGAGTGATTAACAATGGCGAAACCTGTGTGGCTGCAAAACGGTTTGTTGTGGTCGATAGCGTGTACGACGAATTTAAAGATAAATTTATCGCCCAGTGTAAAAAGCTGAAAGTTGGTGATCCTACTAATGAAAATACCGATCTTGGCCCCATGGCGCGAAAAGATTTGCGGGACGAGTTGCATGAACAAGTGAAAGAATCTATCGATAAAGGGGCCACGTTATCATTTGTGGGTGGAATCCCCGCAGAAGGGGCCTTGTTTTATCCTATTACCGTGCTTGAAGCACTTTCACCGTGCATGCCTAGTTATGACGACGAGCTATTCGGCCCCGTCGCTTCGCTTATTCGCGCAAGAGATGACAAGCAAGCGATGGAAGTGGCTAACGATTCTCGCTACGGCCTAGGGGGCGGAATATTCAGTAGTGATACTGATAATGCTATTGATTTAGCGAAGAATGAGTTTGATACCGGTATGGTCAATATTAACGGTTATTCATTGGCTCAGCCAAACCTACCGTTTGGTGGTGTAAAAGATAGCGGCTATGGTCGTGAACATGGCGGTTATGGTATGCGGGAATTTGTAAATATTAAGACAATTATGGTGGCAGAAAAGCAAGCTGAGTAAGTATGTCACGGTATTGTGCTAAAAAAAGCGGTAGGGTTGCTTCAACCTTACCGCTTTCTTATTTACACTCATTATTATTGAGCAAGAGGAATGGGAACCTTAGTACCGTTAACAGTAGAAAAACCGTCTTTGACCGCTATTGTTGAACGATAGCGACCCTCTTCTTTGACCATAAGCTGTTGCATTATGATGAAATCTAAAACCCCTGGTGCTTGTTCTAGCGCTACGCGGCGTAACTCCTCATCACTCATGCTGGCACCCTCTACCGTAGATTGATACTGATTCTGCAAATAGAGCGACGTGAGCCAAACCATAACTTCTTCTTTCGCATCTAGGGCAAGCTCAGCGTCTAAGTGCTTGGCCCAAAAACTTGGGTTCATCAGGTTATCGGGTAAGGTGTCGATATTAACCAGCTTCGTATTGGCATGAGCGCGGATGTCACCTTCAGGAAAGGTGCCCGACAAGTGGGTAATATTTAATTCTGGCGATGCGGCCAGTAAACTTAATAGGTGATCGTCAATCAGTGAGGTTAATTTTGCCGCCATCTCCAGAGGCGGTGTAGAAAGCGATTCATTATTAAACTTTTGATATGCTTTGATGAAATCGGTATCTAAACGGTTGAACTCAAGGCCAAATTCTAGCGAGCTAGCTTCAAAGTCGTCTGCCATAACAGAGCTCACTGTGTAGTTCATTCCAAGGTTAGCCAGTGCACCATCGTCTTCGAGTGTGGCGTCTGTGGTTAAGACCATGTCATTCACGGTTACCGCGCTTTCTTCTATGCGCTCAATGGTGACTTTTTCCACAGACAAGGTGCTACTTGATGCCAACAACTCGCCTTTAATGGCAGCAAGCATGCTACCGTAGCTAGTCATAGCAACATCTAAGGTCGATACTGTGGTGGTAAACTCGGCCGTAGAAAATGAGAAAGTGGGGGCTAAACCGGTAAAGTGGGTGGCGTCTCCCTCACTGTTTGCCTTACCTTGATAGCCGGAAAATGAAAAATAAAAGCTTTCTTCTTCGATACTTGCTGTCATGGCTGGCAGTTCATCTTCATATGACAAGCCGCCAAATAACCCTACTACCCCTTGATTACGATAAAAAGGGCTGTCGTGATCCCATTGCAAATACTCTCTAAACCCTTCCCCTTCTAACACCACACTGTATTGAGCTTGGCCAATGCTTACGCTATCGCCTACGTAAATCGGGCCATGATGCGCAACTAATTTCGCCATAACGGTGGGGTTGCTTTCGGTGGGGGCAGCAGAGGTCGCGCCATTTTGAGCATTAAAAATATCGTTGACGTTAATGGTCAGTGCGATATCCGCGGTACTACTGAACCAACCCTTTTGGTATTCAATTATCTCGGCCCCGTAAATACTATGGTTGTTTAAGGCATCAGTGATGTCTATCACCTGGGATTCCACGTTATCGCCAACAAATTTAGGCGCAATAACGAGAACCGCTAGCGTTACCGCAGCGCTGATTAAGGCAATTTTCTTCATAGTACAATCCCTTGTTTAGGTTTGGTGTGGTATTCAGTCAGCAAATGTCACTGAATTTATAATTTTACGGCAATATAGCCATTAGCATCTGGCTGACCAAAGAAGCGAGAGGCTTGATGAACTTCTTCTGGCAAACTTTCATCTGGCTTGAATTTGCCCTCTACATTAATGCGTTTTAAATTCATGGCAACAATGGCATCTACCGATAACCCCAATAGGTTAGGCTCACTGACACTAATGCCAATATCATCGCCTTCACATCTTAATTTGGCCGAATAAGTACCGAAATCTATAGGGCCTTGAGTGCCTGCTACGGTGGCATTTAACCAGTCACCTGTGCCAGACAAGGTTTGACAAGTTTGCCCAATAGCGAGCTCTTGAATATTAACTTTAAAACGCCCGCCAGCATTAACCGGTAGGGGCAGTTTTACTTGAGCAAGTACGCGATCCACAGGAAGGTAAACCACCACATTTTCTGCATCCAAAACATTGAAATTAAACAACGAGGTGGAAAGCGAGCCGCTAAAGGCAATATCGTCAGTGTTACGAATATTTCCAGCGGTTATGTCGCCTGCTAAGGTGCCGGTGAATAACGACCAAGGTGATATTGACCACTTAAGGTTGTTAATAGGTAAACCGTTAACCACTAAGGTTTGTGCTTTGCCAGACCATATCGTCCCCGACACCTTATTGATTGAAACACCTTTTGGTAAATCGAGCCGTCCAACAACATGAATGGCGGGCATATAGGCGATAACAAAAACCAAAAAGGCGATCAGGCCGCCAAGTATCCAACCTATACGTAACTTCATGCTTTTCCTAACTGTAAACGTCTAATTTTGATATAACCTGCGGCATCAGCTTCAGCAATGTCTGCTTGCAGTATAACTACGCCCATACTCTCCATGGATTTAAGCCAAGCAAGCACATCGTTAAAGGGGGCCTGATCGACCCACACTTGCAATTCATCCCCTTGAGGCTGCATGCGAGACACTTCAATATTATGTTGTGCCACTGACCGGTTAACGGCCTGAGGAAGTGAACCGGAAAGTGTACGGGTACCGGCGCTATTAATGCGCAATTGCTTCGCTCTAGCGGCACTGTCTTCCACCCATACTAGTAATGCGTGCTGATTATCTAATAGCTTCTGCTGCTGAGTGAGAGCATGGTTAAGTGGCGACCAGACAAGGTAATAAAACAGCGCGATAAGCACCACGACACCCGACACTAATACCAAGGTTTGTTCGCGCTCTGTTAACGCTTTAAATTTCTCAATCATGGCCTTCATGACGCACTCCGAATAGATACTGTGCCAATCACCATATCATCACGGTTGTTAATTGCACCTTGTTCAACAAGAAACCCAGCGGCTTCTGCCTGGCGGCGAAATTGCTCCAATGACTCGAAGGTTTTCCCCATTGCTTGAATACGAATTTCGGTTCTATTGGCGTCAAAGCGAAGGGTTTGCGGCTTCACTTTGGTACTGGAAAATGCAGGCGTTAACTGTTCCAGCATAATCAACATAGACGCATTACCGCCACCTAGCGCGAGTTTATCAAGCTCAGATTGCAATTTAAGCTTTACGTTGCGATAGGCTCCTAAATTAGGAAACCCTTGTTTTACGGCACTGTCTATTTGGGCTTTTAGCGCCGCATTTTCAGCTTTCAGCTGATACAAGGTAACCCCTTTATCAATCAGGCTGGTGCAAAGCACCAATACCGCCAATACCGCAGCTACTCGCCATTGCGACCATAATGTATTGGTTTGACGCTTAACCTTATAATCGCCTTGTAACAAGTTGAAATTGCTTGTCATGGCTTCTTTTGCCAGCACCTGCATAGGCAAATCTAGAGGCGCATCGTTAACATTAATATTCGGTGTGTCGGTTAAATCAATACCGGCGTAATTAGTGATGTTAACAGGACCATCGTGCTGGGCGGTAAAGTGACTTAAGGTAGGAAGTAACCAGGTTTGCTCACCTTGAATACCTTTAAACGTGTCTTGGCGAACCAGTAATTGTTCGCCCATCGTCAGGAGTGACCAACCGTTCTCTGTAGTCGGCACTGCTAATACATCTGGGATTAAACGGTCGCAAAATAATCCGGCATCACTCAACCATTGTGTCCACAAGGCTAACTTTTCGTGACTGACTACCGCCACGGCTTGTTTGTCACCCTGTTTGGGCCCAATGGCAAAAAATTGCTCGCTAATATCGGTGGCCAGTTCATCTTCTAGCATAAACGGTAACGCAGAGAGCACTTTGCGGCCTGCCCGAGGTGGTAAAGTCACCCATTTGAGCAAAACTTCGCTGCTTGGGGCCAGCGCTATCACCGCACGATTGCCAGCGCGTTCACGTAAGGTTGCAAGGTCGTCTGCATGGGTGAGTTCGCCAGAAGCGATAATTTCTTCTTCTGAGGTGGAGTAGACTATCCAGCTAATGGGATCAGATTCGGTCGCGCCTAATCTGACAAGGAGTTGTTCCATTACTTAATTCCTCCAAACTCGCGTTTTACTATGCTTACGCCCGCGCCTTCTTCAGCATGAAACACGGTGGAAAGCTTAAAGGTTGCTTTATTGTAGCGGGTTTTCGTGTGCAAAATAAAATACTCAGATGTGACTTTAAACCAGTCTTTGCGCGTGTCTGACAAATCCAGAGCAGCAATGGTGGTTTCATTTAAAAAATCGTCAGCGTCGTCCCACCCATCAGTGGGCCGGCTACTGATTACGCCCTTTGCCTGGGTGATGTCTAAGCCTGTCAAACCCGCTAGCAAAGCGGCGTTATCTTCTTCAATGGTATTAACATTAATCGCCATGGTTTCCACGCCAGGTATAACGCATACAAGGGGCATAACCTCATTTAGCCAGTTAGCTGAGACGCCATTAACAATACGAAGTTCTGACTTGGATGCCATAACCCCATTGGCGGCTAAATAAGGGAATTCTTTTGACTCGTATTCACTGTCTTCCGCACCATAGGGACGCATGTTGTCATCGGAATCTATCCAATCCGCCAGGCTGTCTCTTACTGTATCGGCGGTATAGTCGTCTATTCCATCTACTTCAAGGGCAAGCAACATGGTATGAAATGCTGCCATGGCTTCAGTGATATCGCTATCGCTATTAGACCCCGTTGACGTTGATTCACCTTGTAAAATCGCATTCAAATTAAAACACGCTTGTAAGTCTTTTAGTTCGGCTTCTAAGCCCCCGTTTTCTAGCGGGTAGGCAATAGGTTGTGCCCAAGGTTGGCTGAGTGAAATTTTATCGCCTGTTTCTTCTATCAGGGTTTGAATCGATTTTCTTGCAAAAGCTTCAGCACCTACGCCGTACCAGTAGGCTTGATTGTTATCTTTGATGTTTGCTGTGCGTTGTATTTGTAATTGCAAACGCGTGCCCATTTCTGTCGCTAAAACCGATACTAACGCCACAATCATCAGCACTATCATCAAGGCGACACCGTGCTGGCGTTTGAGAGAATGTCTCACGATTGTTGCCCTCCTGGCGTCAAGGCAAACTCACGACGTATCGTGCCAAAATCTTTACTATCAAACTCTATCGCCACGGCTTTCGGTAATACCGAGCCTTTATAGCTTTTAGACCAGCCACTTTCGCTGTCGCTATCATCCGCATTCTCTTGATTGCTGAGAAACTCAACATCAAAGCGCTCAATATTGTCTAACAAGACACGTATTTTAGGCTCGTGCCCAATGACATTGTCTACGTAGTTACTGTATAGCCGTTCTAATTTGCCGTCTTGTAAGCGATAAACTACCGACTGCAACGTACTGCGGGGCAGCATGTACTGTGGGTTGTGCCAACCACTGCGCACGAAACCTAGGGTGTCGCCGTCGCCCATGTCACTTTCACCACCCGCCATGACCACATTTTGTTGCTCACCCTCAATACGAGCGGCACGGGGGACGGCTTGTTGAATATCTCGCTCTAGTATTACCATCGCGCGCTGTAGTTGCTGTAATTTTTGGAACCGTTCGCTTGATAAGTCGTTACTGTCTATAACGGTGGTCAGTAGCCCTGTTGATGCCAGTCCAATCAGGGTGAAAATGGCCATGGCAATGAGGATTTCTAACAATGTAAATCCTTTTTGCATTAGCGGTTTCCTGAGGTCGGTTTGGCAACAAAGGTGGTGACGCTGGTGACGCTGTCGCTATAGTCTTGTTGTAGCCCCACCTTCACAGTTACGGCGCGCAAGTCGTCGTCGTTAGTTTTCACCACGTTTTGCTGCCAGTACCAAGTGCGCTGGGCCATTGGCATCTCACCCTTTACATTATTTTTTGGCGGCCATGTGGCGTCAATTTGTAGCTGATTTAGCAGGTTGCTGGCCACATAATTGGCGAAGGTAACCGCTTCTACTTGCCCTACATTGCTTAGGTGATCCCCTGCGGCTTTTAAAATAGCGCTGCCGGTTAGTGCAAAAATCAGCAAGGCGACCATCACCTCAAGTAACGTCATGCCTTGTTGCTTGATTGGCCCACAGGGCGTATTGAAGCACTTCATTCTGGGCTATCCAAAGGGCCTGTTAGGGAAAGAGGCGGTGTTTCTTTGTTTTGCAATGCAACGTAAACCGGCTATTCGTTGAAATCACCTTCGTAATTAAACATCAAACTAAAGGGCGTAATTTCCCCGCTGGACATAATGAGGATCTGTGGTGGAGGCAATGTTTTTTCTTCCTCGCTACCAATGTCTACTCCAGCATCAGACACACTGAGGTTCTCATCAAACAAGTCCCGATCGAATAAACTGTCTTCTTCATCCCAAGGTAGGTCGTCTAAATTCAGCGTTAAGGTAAAGGGTTCAGGCAGCGTATAAGGGGCGTACATTTTTTCGTCTTCTACTCGTTGCCATTCGTCCTCATCATCGAGGTAGACAAAATAATAGCTATTTTCCGCTTGCTCTACTCGTATACCCAATTGCTGCTGATTTAATACAGCATAATCGCTGGCCATATCTACGATAACCTGTAGCCGTTGGGCCTGGCTTTTTAATAAATCACTTTTGCTGGCACCAAACGCGTTAAACATCACATAGCCCGCGGCTAACCCCATCAGTAAGAGGACTAACATTACCTCTAACAAGGTAAAGCCTCGGGGTACACTTCGCTTTGGGTTCACGTTAGGCATAGGATAATTTAGTTAAGGTAATCGTTAATGTTCCAGTTACCAATATCATCGTCAGTTCCCGGCTCGCCATCAGGGCCGTTTGAAAATAAATCAACTGCGCCTAATTCCCCTGGGCTAATTAATGCGTATGGGTTGCCCCAAGGATCTTCAGGCAGACGTTTAATAAAGCCACCATCGGGGTAATTGCGTGGAATAGGGTCGATAGTGGGCGCATTCACTAGCGCATCTAAACCCTGCTCTGTGGTGGGAAAGCGGTTGTTGCGTAACTTGTACATCTCAAGGGCACTTTCAAGCTGTTGAATATCAACGGCGGCCTTTTTTAGTTGAGCTTCTTCTTGGTTGCCCAATATTTGCGGCGCCACCATAGAGGCCATAATGCCGATGATAAGTAATACCACCATGACTTCAATTAAACTGAATCCAGAATTGCGTTTTAAGGTTCTCATTAGATATTCACCATGTTGTTCAAGGCCAAAATTGGCTGCAAAATTGCCATAACAATAAACAAAACTATGCCTGCCATAGAAACGATTAGTAACGGTTCGAAGACTTTTAGTGAAATACCAATAAGGGCTTCTAATTCGCGGTCTTGGTTGTCGGCGGCACGGGCTAGCATTTGTTGCAACTCGCCAGATTTCTCACCAGAGGCAATCATATGCATCATCATTGGCGGAAAAATTTTTGTGTTCTCTAGTGCGGCGCGCAAACTGCTGCCTTCTTTTACATTGACAGCAGCATCGGCCACTTGGTTCTTAATATGTTGGTTTTCCAGCACATCACCGGAAATGCGCATAGCTTCGAGTAGTGGCACTGCACTGGCGCTGAGTATGCTCAGTGTACGGGCAAAGCGTGCCGTGTTCATGCCTCGGGAAACTTTGCCAATAAGCGGTAATTTGAGTATGAGCTGGTGGAATTTTAACTTCATGTGTTTTTGCTGAAGAATACGCTGCGCAATAACCACAAGTACTGCAATCACCATCAGCATAAAGAGCCCGTAGTTTTGCAGCCAAGTACTTATGGCAATCAAAAACTGGGTGATTCCCGGTAAATCTTGCCCCATGTGATCAAACTGCCCGACAATTTTGGGAACCACCACCGTCAGCAGTAAGAGCACAATACCAAACGCGAAAAATAACATAAGCGAGGGGTAGACCATGGCTTGAATAATCTGACTGCGGGTTTGTTGTCGGCGCTCGGTGTAGTCAGCCAAGCGGTTTAACACCGTGTCTAAATGCCCTGACTTCTCACCGGCGGCCACCATGGCTCTGAACAGGTCATCAAACACACTGGGGAATTCTGCGAGTGCATCAGCCAGCCCGTGGCCCTCGACGACTTTACTGCGTACTGCCATCATCATGTTTTTTTGACGGGGCTTTTCGCTTTGTTCTGCAACCGCGAGTAACGCTTCCTCAACCGGCAACGACGATTCTACCAAGGTAGCTAATTGGCGGGTTAATAGCGCTAAGTCAGAAGCCGAAATACGTGGCTTAAATAAGGAGGCTGCAAACCCCTTTTTGCTCTCTTGAGAGCGCTCAGCCACCTGTTCCACTTCAAGAGGTATTAGCCCTTTCTCGCGCAATTGTTGTCGTACCTGACGGGCGTTATCCCCTTCCAGTACTCCATTTAAATTGCGGCCACGAGCATTAACGGCCTTATAAGCAAATGCGGCCATACTAATCCTCTCTGGTTACCCGAAGCACTTCTTCTAGGGCAGTAATACCAGCCAGAACTTTGCGACAGCCATCTTCACGTATACTTGGTGTTGTGTGGCGAATATGTTTTTCTATAGCTTGTTCGCCTACGCCTTCATGCATCATTTCGCGAATTTTTTCGTCTACAATGAGCAACTCGTGTATGCCGGTTCTGCCTCGGTAACCCGTTTGATTACACGCGGCGCAGCCATGAGGCGTGTAAATGGTTAATGACTCATTAGCACTTATCCCCAATACCTCTTTCTCTTGCGCATCTGGGGAATGGGGCTTCTTACATTCAGTGCAAAGGGTGCGCACCAATCGTTGAGATAGCACAGCCAATAAGCTTGATGACAGCAGGAAAGGCTCTATGCCCATATCTTCCAGACGTGTGATTGCGCCAGCCGCAGTATTGGTATGCAGGGTCGATAATACTAAGTGACCGGTTAAACTGGCTTGAACAGCAATTTGGGCGGTTTCAATATCACGGATTTCACCCACCATCACCACATCAGGATCTTGTCGTAAAATGGCCCTTAAACCCCGAGCAAAGGTCATATCCACCCTAGGATTAACTTGGGTTTGGCCAATACCTGGAAGATCAAATTCTATGGGGTCTTCTACGGTTAATATATTGCGATCTCGTGAATTGATTTCACTTAAACCTGCGTACAGCGTGGTACTTTTACCTGACCCTGTGGGGCCGGTAACTAAAATGATACCGTGGGGCTTTCTTATCAATGATGAGAAGTGACCACGATTATTTTTTGTCATGCCTAAATCTTCTAAATTCAGGCGTGCGTTATTTTTATCTAACAAGCGCAGCACTACACGCTCACCATGACTAGAAGGCATGGTCGATACACGCACATCTACAGCTCGCCCTGCAATGCGTAACGTGATACGGCCATCTTGCGGTACGCGTTTTTCAGCAATGTCTAATTTCGCCATTACCTTAATTCGCGACACCAACATAGAAGAAAGCTTGCGATTAGGGCGTAATATTTCCCGCAATACACCATCTACCCTAAAGCGTACAACCAATTGGTTTTCAAAGGTTTCAATGTGTATGTCTGAGGCACCTTCTTTAATAGCTTCGCCAAGCATGGCGTTAATAAGCTTGATAATTGGGGCATCATCTTCACTATCTAGCAAATCTTCAGTGTCTGGTAGATCTTCGGCTAAAGCGAATAAGTCGCTCTCGTTGCCTAAGTCTTCCATTAACTGTTTGGCGGCGGAACTGTCCCGTTGAAATGCACTGGTTAGCAGGTGTTCAAACTCATCAGAGGCAATGGTTTTTGGCACAAAAGGTTCGCCGTAATAGCGTCGAACTTCTGCAAAAACTTCACCCTTTTTCTTTTCGGTAAAATACAGTACCGCAGGTGTTTCATTGGTTTCCCTTCCCCCCTTCTTTCGTTTGGCAAAGCTAAACGAAAGTTGTTTGGGGCCGACGGGGGCCTCTGGCAATCCTTCGTCTTGTGCCATGGCTTCTAGGGCTTCTTCTTGCGCCTCTACTGCCAAGCTTAACTGTTCGTCTTGCCCCGCCATGTTATTCCTTCTCTTCTTCTTTCTGTTTTTCTTTCTCAGTTAAGTACTCTTCGAAAGACGGCGGAAGTGAAAGCTTATCATCCCAGTTTGGCATAGACGGGGTTTCCGCTGATGGCATAAGGGTGATGCCTTCTTGCTGGCGCTTAAGCTGCAAGGCACGCATATAATTGTATTTTCTGTGACTAATGGCATTCATGGTGGCCCCGTCACGCACAATCGTGGGTTTTAAAAATACCATCAGGTTGCGTTTACGCTTGGTACTCGACGTGCTTTTAAACAAATGCCCTAAAATGGGAATGTCACCTAATAGAGGGACTTTCGAAATACTTTCTTGTACGTCTTCGTCAATTAAGCCACCCAGTACAATGGTGCCACCATCATCCACAATAACGGTGGTTTTAATTTCACGCTTGTTTATAGAAATATCCACAGACGTTGCACCACTAACGCTAGAAACCTCTTGCTCAATTAACAGTTGTACCGCATCGCCTTCATTGATTTGAGGGGTCACTTTCAACTTAATACCTATCTCTTGGCGGTCTACGGTTTGGAATGGATTTGAGTTGTTCGACCCAGTGGTGGTCCCGGTAATAATCGGGACTTCTTGACCCACAATGAAAAACGCTTCTTCGTTGTCCATGGTCGTCAGGTGCGGTGTGGCGAGAATATTTGAGTTGGTATCTGTGCTGACCGCTTGAACCACTGCACCCCAACCATCTTCAATAATACCCGCTATCAGGCCGTTGGCGCTGCCGAGCAAGCTGGCAAGAGATGAGTAGTCGCCTTCGTCGGTGGTGGTGACCGTGACAACTTCACCGTCATCGGTAACATAAGCTTCGGTATCGGTATCGTCTTCCGCTTCTTTTCGTGCAACGGCCAAAGAACCTACAGCCACAACACCCTTACTAAATTGTGTACCGCCGCCCGCTTCAGAGGCCCATTGCACACCAAAGGTGGTACCATCGCCTTCAAAGACTTCCACAATAATAGCTTCTACTTGAACTTGTGCCCGACGAATATCCAATTGGCGCACCACGTCTTCTAATGAACGCATCATGTCGGGCTCTGCGGTAATAACAATGGCGTTAGAATCTTGGTGAGCATCAATGCTGATTTCGCGGTTAGTTCCCGTACGGCGAGTTGTGCCACCACTTTGTTCTTCCGCTTGAATGCTAGCGGATACGCCTTGAAGCACTTTGACTAAGTCTTCTGCTTTGGCGTAGTTGAGGAAAAGAACACGGGTATTGCCATTAGTTTCTAGCTCTTGGTCCATACGTTGAATCAAGTTGATTAAGCGCTGACGAGCTTTTATATCGCCACTGACAATCACAGAGTTTGTTCTGTCATCCGCGACTACGCGAGGCTCAGATTTGGTTCCTGAATTGGTTTTACCTTGGGATTTGTTAATGCTCTCGATGATACGAACCATTTCTGACGCAGACGCATAGCGAAGCTTAACAATTTCGACTTCTTCGTCACCGGCTCTATCGACTCTCTCAATAATTTCCACTAAACGGTTCACCACTGCGGCGCGACCGGTAAGCATCATAACGTTTGAAGGGTCGTGGCTCACCACATTACCGCCACCCGCTTGGTCGTTTAATTGACGAAGTATGGGGGCAAGTTCGCGTACAGGTACGTTATACACTGGAACCACACGGGTAATCATTTCATCGCCGTCGCGAGCTGAGCCTTCAACCACAGGAATATTTGAAGTTTTTGCATCTTTAGAACGTACGACTTTTAAAATGCCGCTAGGCATTTCAACAACGGCAAAATCATAGACTTGAAGCACGTTGAGGAAAAATTGATAGTACTGGTCTTCATCCAGCATATCGTATCTTCGTACGCTTATTTTCCCTCGCACATTTGGGTCGACAATAATGGTACGCTCTAAGTTTTTGCCCACAATATTAATAAATTCATTAATATCCGTTTCTTTAAAATTAGGCATGTACTCGGCTGCACTAACTGAAAAGCAGAGAAGGGCAGTGCATAGTGCTGTGCTTACGCGAGATAATATCTTTTGGCTAGTGCGCCTTTTCATTCCGTCTTCCTTTATTTCTTATTCGACTGAAGGCTCTGGCAAATCTAGATAGAGCGTGGTGAGGCTTCCATCACGAATGAGAGTAAGCTCGATAGTTTGGGCTGTGCGTAATTCTGACAGTGCGTTTTGCGACTGACGAATATCAGTTAAATCCAAACCATTTATTTGAGAAACAATATCGCCGGCTTTTAAGCCCGCCGATTTAAACAATGAAGGGTCTTTACCTGGGCCAACTTGATAACCAATAAGGCGACCTTCCTGGGTTTTTGGCGACACAGAAATGAAGTCAGTAAAGTTTGCCGGACTTTCGCGCAAGGCCGCAGTGGCTTCAAGTGCCTTATCGCTTAACTCACGGGTACGTGATTCCTCTTCTTTAGGTGCGGGTTGACGGCGAGCTTGCTGCTGACGCTTTCTATTGGCTTCTTCGTAGTCTATACCTTCAAGCATGAGCGTTTCATTGCGTATGCCATTTTTAATAATTACCCGATCAGCATACACCTGCTTTAACGAAGCATTGGTGCCTTCTATTTTGTCACCCAGACCATAAACCGCTTGGCTGTTTTTATACTCGATTATTGCCGTCCCTGCGGATTCTTCTGAACTGGCAACCACACCAGCAAGCGTGAGCTTTAGACGGGTTTCCGGTGCATCGGTAACGGGCGCTTCTTCTACAATTTTAGGGGCGGCCTTGGCGTCACCAAACAAATTTAGCTGTTGTATTTTACTGATATTGACCCCACCTTGCCCTGAAGGCGTAGATACAACAGATGCTTTTGACACTTGAGTAGTCGCAGATAGCTGAGGTTCAGGTATAATTCGCCACACAAATTTGGCAGCGAAAGCTATTAGGTACAAGCTTAACAGCACCACAAGAAGCGTGTGTAGTGGTTTCTGGTGCTGGTTTACATAGGTAACCAGCGATTGTGGGTTGAGTTTGTCGAATGTCATGCTGCCACTGATGGTACTGCTTTTTATTAAAAGTGAAATTTTGGTTAACCGCGCTTTAGCCGACCCATAATAGCCTAGTAGAGGTGGGGGTCACAACACTAAAGCCCAACCGTTACGAAAATATTACATGTCCAAATCGGAAACCGAGAATACACCGCTAAATGTAAGGCTAGACAAATGGCTATGGGCAGCGAGGTTCTTTAAGACGCGCGCCATTGCCAGAGACATGGTTCAGTCAGGGAAAGTTCACTACAACGGCCAACGAGCGAAGCCAAGTAGAACGGTAGAGCATGGCGCGATGATAAAAGTTCCCACAGGATGGGATATTCGCGAAATTCGTGTGCTAGGTTTAAGTGATAAACGACTGGGAGCCGCGTTGGCGCAGGCACTTTTTGAGGAAACAGAAGAAAGTGTAAAAAAACGGGAAGAGAACCAAGCGGCAAGAAAGCTTAATGCGTTTCATAGTCCAAAACCTGATCATCGGCCGGATAAAAAACAGCGGCTGCAAATTTTTAAGTTTAAGCCGCAATAGTGTGCTGCGTATTAGGATAAGTTTATGAGTGCTTTTGACACATTACATCGTTTTATTTTCGCGAATGCGAATGTTCGTGGCGAACTGGTTCGCTTAGATGAGAGTTTAAACCATATTGTGCATAGCTATGAGTATCCCGTACAAATTCAGCGTTTGTTGAGTGAGATGGCGGCAGCCACATCCTTGCTTACAGCGACGCTAAAATTTAAAGGTGAAATAGCGCTACAAATACAAAGCAAAGGGCCGGTAAGTTACGCAGTGATAAACGCCACCCACGACCAGACCCTGCGTGGTGTCGCGCGCTGGGACGACAGTTTGTCTACCTTACCAGAAACTTTCTCAGAGCTACTGACAAGCGCTGTACTTGTTATGACCATTACGCCTGAGGAAGGCGAGCGCTATCAGGGCGTAGTGGCACTTGAAAAGCCAACGTTAGCCGAATGCTTAGAAGCGTATTTTACGCAATCTGAACAGCTAGCTACGCGTGTACATTTAATGACAGATATGCAAAACCCAGAACGTGTTAAGGCGGCGGGCGTTTTGCTTCAGGTGCTACCAACAGACGCTAGCGCCACCGATGTTAATGAGTCTACAGCGTTTTCACATATTGCAACGCTGACAGAGACCTTAACGGAAGAAGAAATGTTCTCTCTCTCTGTAGAAGACATTCTCTATCGTCTTTATCATCAAGAAGACGTGGAATTGTTCCCCGCTCATGCGGTTAAGTTTGCTTGCACATGCTCAAAGGAGCGCAGTGCAGAAGCTTTACGACATGTTGAAAAGTCGGAGCTTATGTCCATCATTGAAGAAGAAGGCGCGATCAAAATGAACTGTCAGTATTGCCACACTGAATATCGCTTCGACAGTATCGACGTTGAATCTATCCACAGCGGAAATATTACGCCGCCAGAAGCAAGCCAATAAGTTGACTCTCGCACCTATTGCCCCTCTTTTAATGCAATAGGTGCTTACTGGTTAGGCGTTCGTGCTCCCGACACGTGAGTCAAATCTTGTTACATTTTTTCATTCTCGCCGTCCCTTCCCACTTATCTTTGGTTTTTTTGCATGATTATGCATCCTTATTCTCAATCTCCCTCTATTTATGTAATTTTATTACAATATTTATGAAAGTTATCCGTGGTAAATAGTCGGTATGTGTTTTAAGAATGCATAAAAATACCTTATTTACTTTACACTTGTCTTAGTGTTACTTTTTGAAAGTGCTTTTGAAAAATTACATTTGGGGTGGCAGGTATGAGTGCAGCAGCGTCTTTGCAAACGGGATTAAAGGTTTCACCATTGGTGAATCTATCAAGCGCCGAGTTAATTGAGCGTGCGGTGAAACGCGCCGAGGGTGTACTGGATAAAAACGGTGCGCTGGTGGTGGAAACGGGCGCAAGAACGGGTCGTTCTCCCAATGACCGTTTTATTGTGAAAGAGCCTTCGACGGAACAAGATATTGATTGGGGTAAGGTAAATAAACCTTTCGATGCAGATAAATTTGATGTGCTGTGGAAGAGAGTGGAAGACTACCTGAATACTCAAGAGCATTTTCTTTCGCATTTGCAAGTAGGTGCGGATCCTGCTCATGCCCTACCGTTAGAAGTGAGAACACAAACCGCATGGCAGCACGTTTTTGCACGAAACCTATTTATTATTCCCGAAGTATGGAACCCAGCCCAAGAGCAACCTTGGCAAGTGCTTAACGTACCTGGATTTTGTTGTGAACCAGACCGAGACGGTACGAACAGCGATGGCGCTGTCATCATCAATTTTGCCAAAAAGCAGGTTCTGATTGCAGGGATGCGCTATGCAGGGGAAATGAAAAAAGCCATGTTTTCAGTGCAAAATTTCTTGCTACCGGCAAAAGATATTCTACCTATGCACTGCTCTGCAAATGTGGGTGAAAAAGGGGATGTCACTTTGTTCTTCGGCTTGTCGGGAACGGGCAAGACCACGTTATCGGCGGATCCCAAGCGCTTCTTAATTGGTGACGATGAACACGGTTGGGCGCCTGGTAGCGTGTTTAACCTAGAAGGCGGGTGCTACGCCAAGTGTATCGACTTATCACACAAAAATGAGCCGGTGATTTGGGACGCTATAAAATTTGGCACCATATTGGAAAATGTGGTGTTAGATGAAAAACGCACCCCGGACTATACCGATACCCGTTTAACTCAAAATTCTCGCGCTGCTTACCCTTTGTCTCATATCGAGAAACGGGTGCTTGAAAATCGAGGCGGTGAGCCTCGGTCAGTGGTGTTCTTAACTTGCGATGTCAGCGGTGTCTTACCTCCAGTATCGGTGCTAAGCGAGGAGGCCGCCGCCTATCACTTTTTAAGTGGCTACACGGCGAAAGTAGGGTCAACCGAAATAGGCTCAACGTCAGATATTGAATCCACCTTTTCTACCTGTTTTGGGGCGCCGTTTTTCCCACGCCCAGCGGGTGTGTACGCGGAGTTACTCATTAAACGCGTAAGAGCCTTTGGCGCGAAAGTGTACTTAGTGAATACCGGCTGGACGGGTGGGCCTTATGGTATTGGGCAAAGGTTTGATATTCCCACTACAAGGGCGATTATCGATGCCGTGGTATCAGGTGAACTTGCCAACGTAGAAACGCAGCATATTGAAGGGCTAAATTTAGATGTACCTGTTGCTGTGCCAGGTGTGGATAGCCATTTGCTTGTGCCCAAAAATACATGGAAAGACGCCGATAAATACGAGGAGTTTGCGAGCAGTCTTGTAGAAAGCTTCCAGCAAAACTTTACTAAATATGATGTCAGTGCCGCCATAGTAAACGCAGGCCCTGGCCACTAAATCTTGCTGATTAAGGTTGAGTTTAGGCGCGATTCCTTAGTCAAAGAGATGTAGGGGAATTAAACCCTCCCCCTTCCCAACGTTCATCACACTCAACGTGATTGATGTTATTGCCCGCGCCTTGCGCGGGCTTTTTTATGCGATTCTATTGTGCCTTTTATACTAAAGGCGTAAGCTATGCTCAACTCGCACTAAAGCGATGCAAATCCTCATAATAAGTAACACATACCCTACCTACGATAACGCACGTCCCGTGCACATGACGTTAAGTTTGTTTTAAATGCTGGACCTCAAGGAGACCGGATGAGCCGCCGCCCCGTTACTATTGTTATCTTTTCTGGCTTTTTTTTGCTGGGTATGTTGTTCATTTTATGGGGAATATTATTGCCAGATATTGCTAAAGACTTACGCATGTCTGAGCTTGTTAGTGGGACTTTTTTCTCTCTTTTTAGTATTGGTATGATGTTAGGTGCGGTGATAGGCGGAAAATACGTGAGCCGCTTTGATCATATGCCGCTTTTAGCCGCATTGCTCAGCATCAATGCGTTATTGCTGTTCACCATTTCTCAATTGCATCAGTGGCAATGGGTGTTAGTGGTTGCTGTACTCATTGGTATAGTTAGCTCTACCATATTTACCCTAGGCCACACATTGATAGCGCGGTTATACGAAGAAAAGCGTTTTACCATGATGGGGCTAATGGACTTTATGTTCAGCTTAGGAACCTTTGCCGCTTCCTTCTTTGTTACTGTACTGTACGGCATAGCAGAAAATTGGCGCTTACCCATCCAAGTTCTAGCTGCGGTCATGGTGTGTGTGTCCGCCTACACCTATATTGCTGCTCGTTCACAAGCTAAAGTGTTAAAAGGCCAACCTAAGCCAGAGCGCAAAACACTGGCGTTTGGCGCGGTGATTAAGCAGCCCATATTTATTTTTATGGCGCTGTTAAGCTTTGGCTATGGTGCGGTTGAATTTGGTAACGCAAACTGGTTTGTCAGCTACGCCCAAAACGGAATTGGCTTTACCGGCGAGCAATCGCGAAACCTTCTAGCCTGCTTCACAGCGGGCATGGTCATTAGCCGTTTGGTGTTTCCTTTTTTATTGCGGTTTGTGTCGGTTCACCGCCTCATTGTATTTATGGCCAGCGCCTCGTTAGTGGGCGTGTTTGCTATCAAGCTGATGCCGAGTTTGTACGGAATTGGCGCGGGCAATCTCTTCTTGGGGCTAGGTCTAGGTGGGCTTTTTCCATTAATGCTATCGGCGGCAATGAATATCGACAGCCAAAACGGCCCCGTGTTATCCGGTATTTGTATTATTGGTAATTCAACAGGGGTGCAAGTGGCGTCGTTTTCTACGGGCTTGTGGGCAAACTATGTGCCTCTGACTACCGCGTTTTGGGTTATCCCCATGGGCGGTTGTGTATTGTGGTTGGCGGCATTTGGTTATAGTAGGCTGGTAAAGCAACACCACGCTTAAATAGGAATATAAAACTCCGCAATCAGGCCACTTTCAGTGTGATTTCTTAACTGAACTTGGCCATCGTGAGCTTCAACAATACGGCGTATAATGGCTAATCCTAACCCCGAGCCTAACGAACTTCGTGCTTTGTTACCTTGGGCGAACGGCATAAATACGCTGCTTAATTCTTCCGGCGGAATACCTGGCCCAAAATCCCGTACTTTGCAATAAATACGCTTTTTATGGCGGTCATAAAAGCTCGTGATAACAATATTGTCAGAGCCATAGCGAAAGGCATTTTCTATCAGGTTATCGATGACACGCTTCATCGCAACACGGCGTAAATTCGCAGGAGGAAGTGGATTAAGCTTTAAGTCTATATGATGACCTTCTTGCACGTGACGGGCTTGAGTGAGTTCACTGATAAGCGCATTAAGGTCAGTTTCTTCTTTGGCTTCTTCATTATCGTAACGAGCGTAATCAATAAACTGGTCGATGATGGCATTCATGTCTTCGATATCGTTAACAATGCCGTCTCGTATCCAATCTTGATCATCGGGTAACATTTCTGATGCTAACCTAATGCGGGTGAGTGGCGTGCGTAAGTCATGTGAAATGCCCGCCGTCATCAAGGTTCTGTCGTGTTCTAACTGCTTTATACCCTGGTTCATTTTATTGAATGCGCGGGTAACCTGAATCATTTCGGTACTGCCTTGTTCGGCCAGTGGCGCAGGGTGCTTTCCCTTTCCTACTTCAAACGCTGCGCGTTGCAAAGCAGATAACGGTCGTGTCATCCTGCGTACGAATAGCCAACCGCCAGCAACACTGAGAATACCGATAACCATGAGATACATGGTTAAAGGAGAAATGTTAGCTTCATTAAGGCCGGTAATTGGAATGGCAATCCATGTATCTGGGTAACGAGACAGTGATACCCACACCGTGTAGGGCGCAGAATTATCAGACTGTTGCGATACTGTACTGATACGCACATCGGCCAACTGCCGAAGTTGCTCACTCACTTGGGACGACATAAAGCCATAGTAAACGGCATTTTCTAACCCTTTACGTTTGGCGTCGCTGCTATTGAGGATGCGTATTTGGGTATGTTTAAAGTAGCGTTGGCGGTTTTCTTCGTTACTCACTAAAAGGTCGTTGGCCAATACGCCTTTCACCTGTGTCGCCAGTAAGCTATTAATTTGCTGATAGCTGGGTTGAATAAAATAATAAGTCACCGATAAATAAGACACCACTTGATTGATTAACAGCAAAACGCCAATAAGCATCACAGTTTGGCCGAAGGCGCTTTGAGGAATGAGTCGCACGGTGTTTATCTCAGTGAAATGTCGCTAAACAGGGAGTAAAGGCGTCATAATTACACTTTTGCGCCATCAGGAACAAATACGTAGCCTAGTCCCCACACTGTTTGGATGTAGCGGGGGTTGGCAGGGTCTTTCTCTAACATTCGACGTAGTCGCGATACCTGAACGTCAATACTCCGTTCAAGGGCGCTGTAGTCTCGTCCTCTAGCTAGGTTCATTAGCTTGTCCCGAGATAAAGGCTCGCGAGGATGAGTCACTAACGATTTAAGCACCGCGAATTCTCCACTGGTTAACGTTAATGGCGTATCTCCTGCGATCATTTCCCGTGTGGCCAGATTCAGTTTGTACTCGCCGAACTCGATTATTTGTATATCTTTAGAGGGCGCACCAGGGGCTTCACTGCTGCGACGACGCAGTACGGCTTTCGCACGTGCCAGCAGTTCTCGTGGGTTAAAGGGCTTAGGCAGGTAATCGTCTGCCCCCATTTCTAAACCAATGATGCGGTCTACTTCATCGCCTTTAGCGGTGAGCATAATAATGGGGAGCTCGTTGTTGGCTTGGCGCAAGCGCCGGCAAATAGACAGTCCATCTTCACCGGGTAGCATTAAATCCAGCACCATTAAGTGAAAATTTTCTCGTTCAAGTAATCTGTCCATTTGCTCTGCATTGGCGGCGCTTCGAACTTGATATCCTTGTTCTACCAGATAGCGTTCTAATAAGCTGCGAAGACGCATGTCATCATCAACCACAAGAATTTTAGACGTTTCCTGACCCATTATGTAGACCCTTGAAATTACTTTTCTTTCACTATAACCACAAGGTGCACAATACAAAAGAGATGAATGCACTAATGCGCATCTCTCTTTGTTACAAATAGTGTCAACGGGGGTTAGTTAAAGCGCACGACATTGAGGGCTTTGGTATCTGCGTTGCCGTTTAAGGTATTAAGATACAGAGACGTTATCTGTTGTGCCCCTGTATGGTTTTGCTGATAGAAAGTGTCTTGTATCTTATTTGCAAAACCTTGCCACGCCTTCGCGTACCGCAACAAAAATGCGTCGTGCCCCCACGTTTGTTGGCGCAGTTTGACGCGGGCTGGGGCAAAAAAGATTTCGGCATCTAAGGCTTTTTTATTGGGCTTTTTCTCGGCTTTCCAATCTGTGGCACCAATAAGGGTAATTTTCGAGAGCGTGTTACCTAGTGCATCGCCTAAAGCGCCAATTAAGCTGCCATTGGCAGCAAAATCAAGTAACCAATATTGTTGGTTATCACCCCAGTTATTGACTGGC